>Ga0207151_1097_pt1 | contig 21078 bp, 20 predicted proteins | sample Alteio_BWMinHeat_29_FD_153523 | JGI IMG/M metagenome (GOLD analysis project Ga0207151, IMG submission 153523) | Enriched cells from forest soil in Barre Woods Harvard Forest LTER site, Petersham, Massachusetts, United States -... | ecosystem: Environmental > Terrestrial > Soil > Temperate forest >... | reverse complement strand
CCTTTGTCGTATAAACTCTTAGTTAACGCTATTTTTGAAGAAAATCTATGGTTTTGTAGAAAGAAAATGAGAAAGGGATGATTGAAAGAAATGATAAACTGATGAGGAAATATATTATTTATTTTTTATAATTAGAAATCAATAAAAATTTGATTTTTTTATGTATACTCCTAAGGATTAGGCACTATTCTGTTGAATTCAACTTGTGATGCAGGAGTATTTTGAGCAGGCGTTTCTTCTTTCTTCTTACAGAATTTGAATATAAGACCGCAACAGATAGGTAAGAAAAGTATAGATGCAAGTCCAATGTATAAAATTAAAGAAGTTGTGCTACAAACATCTTTCATCTCATTTGCCATGCAATCTTGAATAGCAGTTTCTTCTGCAGCATCTGTATGCTTACTGCATTAAAAAATCTTACAGGTCCCGCTTGTGCACATTCAACAGTCGTAGGTGTATTAATTAACAAAGGCGCTGGCACAGGATAAGACATAATTTCTAAATTACATTTTGTAAAATCAACTTCATCCGCCATATAATTACTAACATCTGTTCTATCAAGCACATAAATATTGGTAGAGTTTTTATTGTTTGCATTACGCAACCAAACTGCAGGCCTTGCTCCATCTTTAGAAGCAGGAAATGAAGTCGTATTATTGGTATTGTTTTCATTGGAAAATATTTTATTTTTTATTTTATTGCGTAAGCGATCTTTGATATTTAAAGTTGATCCAGAAGGTCTTTCTGCTGTTGGAACGCGATAACCTGATGCTTGTTTCATTTCAATCTTTTCCTGTTCAGTCTTTATTCATTTATTAATCAATTTGTGATAAGCTAGTTGAATTCTAGCAAAAAACCCTTTCCACGCAAGATAAAAATATAGCAAAAAAGTGGTTATTTCTATAAAGTTGCATACTTATTAAAGCTTATACATAGAAAAGATATTAATAGGAATAATAAAATGCCTTTAAATACAAAATCACAATCTCGAGGAAAAAATTTGAAAACTAAAAATAATTCGTATTTCTCTGCTAAAAAACACGGTCGCCTTCATCAAACATTTTTTAAAGGAATTCGTACTTATTCTTCATCATCAGAAAATAAGCCCTCCAAAAAACAATTTCTTAAAAATAATATACATGAATTGTCTATTTCCAAATTATATAAAATGGCAATTACTTTAATGACATTTTTCCTGGAAGTTGGCGCTCAAGGTCCTTCAAATCAAACATCATCGAGTAGTACAGGCAATACAAATTCAACATCGTTTAATGAAACATCAAGCAGCACAGGACATAACACTTTACCATTCCAGCCATCAAGCACCGCAGATAATATATATCCACCGGCTTTTTTGGATGATTCAGGTTTTAATGCTATTTTTTATATTCCTATTGTTATGTGCACAGTTTTGATTCCAACATGTATCTTGTATACCTCAGTATGTAATAATCGAAGAAGAGCACAAGTTACTCATTCAGAAACCTCGGCACCTGCATCGACTATTGTCCAAATAGAAATGCCAAATACTGCCGCGCTTCAAAAGACAAATGTTCCTTAATTTATTTTAAATAATCATGAAGTAAGTTTTTAAAAACAGCTAACCAATCATCAGTTAAAGGACCATGTCCACCATTTGGAATAATCCATAACGATGATTGAGGAATCTGATGATACATTTCTAATGAAATCTCTACTGGATAAAATGGATCGCGATCACCTTGAACAATTAAAGTTTTCGCTTTTATTTTTCCTAATTCCTCACGCGCTATATTTAAGTCATCATAATGTATCAAGGGCTGCTTGACGATGAGTGAATTTCCTTGATGGATTAGTTGATTTTCCATGTCCTCTGATATCTGGGATGATTAACTGATATTGGGATGTGAAATCTTTAAATAACGGGACTAAGTTCCCACCAGTAACTGATAAAAACACAGCTAATAATTTTAAAGACCTAGTTTATCCATTGCGTCTTTTTCATAGTAACCATCTTCGCCCGGATAGCGTAATTGATCATCATAACGTCCTGTTTCCTTTGCCAAAGCCCAAATTAAACTTTCACCTGCAGGTATAGTATTTGGCACCAAACGAAATACGGGATCTTGGAAAGCAATGTCGGCATCAATAATTTTCCATCCCTTGTCTTTGAACATTTGAATAATATCTTTTAAGAAAAGTGCATTTAACAAATTATGATGCACTAATAAAGTATGATTAGGACTTCTTCCTAATACTTCAAATGCAAGTTTGTCATAGTATTGAGCCCGACTCCAAATATGTTGCAGATAATATTCCTTGTAAGGATTAATGTCTGCATTTGGGTTTTGTGCTAAACGTTTTTCTAAACGACCATTGATATACCAATCAGAACAATCAATTGTCACACTGCCATTTTGATAATGATGATCATGTAAAAATTTTCTGAATCCATCTCGTTTTGATAAGGTGTTCCCTTCTTTTAAAAAAGGGAAACGAAAAATCTTAGTAAAATTTGGATAAGGTTCTAGGATTTTTTCATTCTTTAATACATCAGTTTCATATTGTTCTTCTGTTATATCAGTATTATAACTAATATGAGAATAAGTATGATTACCTATGATATGACCCGCATCATTCCAGCGTTGTAATAATGCAGCACCTTGAGAATCTTCAATTTGTTTGCCTTGCGCGAATAAAATGACTTTTAAATGATTATCAGCTATTGTTGATAAGATTCGCAAATCACGTTCTTCAGCACTTAGCATAGGCGATGGTTTTGAATTGGGGTTGTCCATCGTAATCGCAACTGTTTGTGCGAATGCATGCAGTATTGGTAAACACATTAAACATAATGCAGCTAATTTTGAAATTAATTTCATTTTTTAATGTCCTTATTGTTATATCCTAAATATCATACATCACGATATTATTTCTTCAAAGCGGTGGCTGAAGCAGTTGATTTAAAAATTTCTAGTGTCAGTGATCGATGACATTCATCATATTGGTGAAACACTTAGCGTAACCTGCTCTTTTAATTTGACAAAAACTTTCTTCTGGTCTAATATCGGCCACCTTGGGTTTTCGAGATTGGGGCCATGAAAAGCAATAGCCAGTACAAATATGTTGGATTAAAAGAAGCTAAATGCAATCCAGAATATTGGCAAATCATGCAGAATATGTTTCATGAACAAGCTGCACGTATTATTCAACGAAAATGGCGCATTTATAAAAAAATCACATTTAAAGGAAAATATTCTGAAACATTAAATGGTCCTCTCAATTTACATTTCATTCAAGAACCGTGGGGAACAAAATCCAGCGAACATGCAAAAAAAATCAAATCTGGGCAGTGGTTAGCTCTCGATTATAAAGATCCTGAATTTACCAGAAATATTTTTAAAGTGTTACGTTTAAAAAAAATTACCTTAAATGAAATGGTCACTGCAAAATTGCTTTATGATGCGCAAATTGCATTTAAAATTGCTGATCCTAAAGAAATAAAACAATATAAATTTATAGAAGAAAAATCCCATGAAATCGTTAATACTATTATCGGGAAAGATATTAAAGAACCAGTTTACTCACCTTCTTCTATTGCTTATGCGAAACCAAATCAAATTAAGGGTTTTTATAAAAACTTAAATTCTTTGTCAGAAGGTGATCAAAACTATTTTATTATTAACTTTTCCCGAAAACAGGCATTAATATTAATTTACCAGATTCTTCATGACCATCATATGAAAGGTTACCTCAATATAACGGGAATTGATTTTAATTCAATTCTGAAAACATTTATAGCTAGCTTGGAAATTGATGCAAGTATAAAATTATCCTTATCTAAGAAAGTAGAAAAAATAATATCACAAGTTAAGGATTCATCCACTGCATTATATGAACTTATTATTTTTATTTACGAACATGAAAAAGAATACCATTTAGAAAGCGAAACATTTCAAACGGTGGAAGAAATAAAAGATGTATCTAGCATCAAGTTTATTGCTAGAGGAATACGAACTGGTGAATACATGCCTTCTGTTATTATTTCACCTGATTATGATGCTAACAAAAAAAATTCCCCATTACTGAGTTTAATACTACCTACCACAGCTTCTACAATAGAATTGCTCAAAGCATTTCATGGTAATGATGTATCACTACCCTACTTTACCGTAGGTAAATTTGGACCAAGCTTAATTCGTGACGCTGATGAAAACCCAAAAAAACTTAATCTTCCAGTACCTTCAAGGCCTGTAGAAATAACGCATCCCGATGTAAAACCCAATGACAAACCTCATGGTTATACTGTTTATGATTTTATGTTAACTTGGCATGATTTTCTATTCCACTGTTGGCGAAATAGTACTATCCCCAAAGAATTAATCCGCTATATTCGAACAGTTTTATCTAATGAAAAACATTTCTACATGTCTAAACCAATTTGGTCATTAACCGATTTAGATTTTCAATATGGACGTTTATTAAAAATTGCTGAAAAAAATAATTCTATAAAGGATTATCAACAAAACTTTGAGTATTTTATTGATTATGTTCTAGAAATAAGTGCAATTGGTTTTGCAGGAAGGGACATGTATGATCATAATTTAATACTTTTATTCGATATGATGCTTTTTCCTGATACTTGGCAACAATTTTTAGGAAAACATCCTGAAGACTTTTTTTCTTATCAATATATGAAAGAAAATTTTAATGAAATGAAAAAGATAATAGCCCTTGATCCAGCTAGATCACCTTACCAATCTAAGATTTATTATATACTTGCCTATCGTTTAAGAAGTTTACCCAATGGAATTCAACTTTGCAGTATCTTGGATAAAGAAATTGGTCTTGAAAATTTTGTAACTTGGGATAGAAATGGCGGTTTAGTTTTTCAATCCTACTTTAGTCAAACAGTAAAGACTCATATTCGTATTGAAAGTTTACAACCAAAATATCTGTATGACACATTAATTCTCGCATTCAATGAATTGAGTAAACTAAAAAAGATCTCTTCAAAAAAAGCAGAGCATGTAGAAGAATTAATTAATCCAAGAATAAATCCAAAATATATATTTGGTTTTTTTACGGCGACAACTGCTGTTTATGTTGCTACTAAGTTAGTTTCTGGATTGGTTAAGAGTTTAAGTCGTTAATCCCAAACTACAACGTCCAGATAATAACGCATTGCAGGATCCAGAACGCGATACATTCCCGTATCATCGATATAAACTAAATCTTTAAGTATCAGCATATCTACAGCCTGTTTTACGCTGGATGGTGATAATTTAATTGGAGCAATGAATTCAATTGATTGAATTGTTTTGGTAGATAACTTGGCTAATGATGAAATGATCTTGCGCTGGTTCAGACTAATATCCGTAATATCATGAGCGATAATATGTTTTTGCGCCCTAACATAATTATCCCAAATCGTTATAACATTTTCGACTGATGGCAAATGATCATTTTCCCATACCATTTGGCATAATATATTCATATAAAATGGATGAAACTCTGTTAATTCAAAAATTTTATTTAATGTATCTTCATTAATAAATTGTTTCCATTTTGACTTTGCAAGGGCCTGCAAATGTTGTGTATAAGGTTCTTTGGTCATTCTGGGTATATGCATGGTATAACAAAGTCGATATAACGGTCGTCCATGATCACCAAACATTTGTTGCAACAAATGGCGATTGCTCCCTGAAAAAACGTATGAAATATTTTCACTTCTTTCAACCGCATGACGAATAGAGGCTTCAATGGAATGATGGTTTTTAATCAGACTGATCTGTTGAAACTCATCTAAAAAAACAACCGCACGTTTTTTAAAATATTTTGCGGTTTCATCAAGACGCAATAAAGCTTCAGATACATCTTTCAACGGATTGTTTGATAACTGTAATAATAAACGTTGCCCAAAAGCACCCATTGAAATTTCGGGTTTCATTTTTTTAAAAATAGTAATTAATTTTTCTTTTGCTTGCTTTATACGCGGCAACAATTCAAACACAAGCCGACTTACTTTATCAACTATCTGGTCACGCACATATTCTTCACTGTAAGCCGCTAATAAATCGATTGAACAATAAGGTATTTTCATTTCGTCGGAGACCCTGGTTACAAGGCTGGTTTTACCATAACGTCGCGGGGCAATTAACACGGTATGTTGATTTGCTTTTATCCTATTTATCAGTACGTTACGTTCTTCTTCGCGGTTAATAAAGGCATTGCCACGAGCAATGCCTTCTGGAAAGTATTTCATCACGTTGTCCTATATCACATATTTATATGTGACATAAGTATATGTGATACAAGACTGTTTAACAAGTTGTGAAGTCTTACTGAAGCTAATCGTTTACTTTCATCCTAGTATGGTGGCGGTCTTAAACCTCTATAATTGAAACTAGGATAAGCAAATATTCCCCCAATAATCTGTTTGACTCAACTTCCTCTTAAAGGTAATGTTTAAAGTTAGGACTTATCATACATGGAGGATTTATGAGGTTTATTTATTTTTTCATTGCTGTACTTACAATAATGTTTCCCCATGCCTCTTTTGCCAATAATAACCTTAACATTCCAATTATTCTTTATCATAACCTGAATCCTACTATTCCAGGCAGTATGACTGTCACTCCAGATAAATTTGAAGCAAATTTAAAACTCTTGAAAGATAATGGATTTACCTTTATTCCATTAAAAGAAGCCGTGGATTACTTGCAAGGTAAACGTGATACTCTTCCTGCAAAACCTGTTGTCCTCACTGCAGATGATGGTTGGGAATCAGTTTATACCTATATGTATCCCATTATAAAAAAATTAAATATACCAACTACTTTATTTATTTATCCTGAAAGTATTTCAAGTGGAAAACATTTTTTGTCGTGGGACCAATTAACAGAATTAAAGAATTCAGGACTTTTCGACATACAAGGACATACTTATTCGCATCCAAACTTTAAAATTGCAAAAAGAACACTTTCATCTGCTGCTTATGAACAGTTTGTACAGAAGGAATTATTCACTTCTAAAAAAATATTAGAAGATAAAATGGGCATTAAGGTTACTTTGTTAGCATGGCCTTTTGGAATTTATAATGATTACTTAGAAAATGAAGCGGAAAAAGCAGGATATGTAATGGCATTCACTATTGGTTACCGTACCGCTAATCGAAGTTTTAAGCCAATGGAGCAACCCCGTTTTATGATTGTTGATAAACTGGATGAACAAACCTTTAAAATCATTCTAAACAGTGCTAAATCTTCATAACAAATTTAGCTAAAGCTTATGTGTTACGAAGACCTTAAGGTAAATTTGCAAATAAATGTATTTGCAAATTTAAAATGAATCCATGCTTCATACAATACTCAGCCGCGTATTCATGATTACGCTGGTTTTTTTTCATATCAAGAAGATCAGGCTCCCAAAAGCTAATTACTTCATGAATGTCAGAACGTTCTTCAATGGTAAGATCACGTCCCTGATCTCGAATGGTTTTAACGCGTTGGGGTTCTTTTTTGTAAATATTCATAGGGCTAACAAATATTTGTTTACCTGTTTCTGCGACCCATTCATGTGCCCATTCTGGTATTTCACTATAGGGCAAATACTGCGTATTCTCAGGTGCCGACATCACAAATTTTAAATAATCAGCACGTTCCAACATTTTTGTATTAGGTTCAAGATAACGAACACTATTGCCTGCTTTTTCTAAACATTTTGGGCTGACAACCAGTGTCGTGCTATCTGGAATATCAGACAAAACAGAAATACCGTTTGATTCAATTTGAGTGTATTGAAAATATTTTTTTGCCTCATGTAAAAATGCTGCTAAATTAGCTTGTAATGAAGGCTCACCACCGGTAATGACGAGTACCATTTTTTTTGACAAACCAGTTGCCCAAGTAGGGGTGGGCATGTTGCGTTTTTTGAAAAAGTCATTGATGATTTGGTCTGCTTCAGCAAGTAACGACGCAAAGTTTTTCCAATCGCCCGAATCAAAATAAGTATCGCAAAATGAGCATGCTAAATTACATTTTGCTAAGCGTATGAAATAGGCAGGATGGCCACGATAAGGTCCTTCACCTTGTAATGTAAAAAAACGACTGGCTACGAGAAGTTCATCTTTTTTTGCATTTTTAAAAAATGCTTTTCCTACAATTTCATTTGTACCAAACATTCATTTACCTATATCGTGAAAGGCTTAGTATATATGATAAAAATGCACTCGCTCAATAAATATTCACCACAAAACATGTTGTCTATTTTATATCAACCCTATCCTATTGATTTTTATGAGCAAATTCGATGGTCTCGCCGCCTTGTTTGAGAAGCAATTCGTACTACGGTTATTAGGAATTTACAACTATCACATTATCAGACACCAGTTAGTTGATTGAGCCGACTGTTGCTTAATTCCACGTAGTTGTAGGTTACGTTTATCGTTAAAAGCATATTTTCGGCAAATCTGCGAAGATTTGCCGAAAGTTCAAAATTACAGAGTACAAGCCCTAGCTGGTACATTTCGTTGATTATCATAAAAGGAGAAAAAGGTAATTCATCCCTGAAATAAATTTCTCTGGCTGTAATAGGTCCAGCACCAATCATTCCAGCGAAAACTACTACTGCTTTTAAAAAACGACTAAATGATATTTTCATTTTCTTATCCTTTTTGTTTTTTGTTTCTCCAGGGGAGGCATTATACATTGGAAAGCATATAGTTCAATTCTCCGTAACACATTTTGTTGAAGCTTATGTGTTTCGGAGATTTGAACTTCATGGTTTTTATAGGAAAAAATATCGCTGATTAAAAAATAATCCGTTCATTTGCTTATATCATTTGATATTGTTATTATTCCGCGATTTAATAAATAGAACAGGATGCATCATGGGCGGAGTACAATCAAAACCTCAAGCTAGAAAATTGGAATTCGATCTAAAGCAGCCTGTAACAACTTTTCTCGAGTATAAATTTATTAATGGCTATCATATTATTTCTGCGAGTAATAAACCAAAAAACGATAAGCAAGAAAGATTTTTACTATCGGTATATAGAGACCAACAAGAAATTTTTCAGAATTGGTTTGCTGTTAAACCCACATTTGAGTTGATAACGTTTCGTCATTTATTGGTATCTCAAAGAGATGATCTTGCTTTATATGATTTAAAATGTCGTACGGGTGTGAGTCAAATTCCAATAGTTGAAAATAAAAGTCATACCACTTCAGCGATTGCTACAAGCAACCCAGCTACATTAAACACTGATTTGAAAGCTATCGCATGTGATGCGAAACGATCAACGCGTGTTTTTAATTTTCCATCTATGTTATCTAGCAACAGTACATATGATTTTGTTACAGGTTTTTATCAATGTTGGATACATGTTGTATATCCTGAAAACCGAGATTATGCTCCACTAAAAATCGGCTTTATCCAATTGACAATTTCAGAAAGCTCTGCAAAAAGTCAGGAGATTTTATTTACCTACCCCAATGATATATTTGATACACGCAATCCACATCAAAGTTTTGAATTTGTTAAATATTCAGCTAATAGAGTATTTTGTTTAATTCCGAGAGATTCTTGTTACAAAATCAAGCTAGCGGAGATTGATGAGAAACAACAATGCATTCGAGTGATAGAGGAGTCGGCGAAGCGATTCGATTTTTTCCCGCTAGGAGGCGGACTTGCTTTATATGCATCACCCAGTAATCAACAGATCTTCGTTCAACCTCACCATCTCATTGCTAGCGGGGAGCAATCTATTACTTATTTTTGGGATCAATATTATATATTTAAATTGTATATACACACAGGAAATAATTTTTGGGTAACTGTTAATATAGATAATGTTTTTCGTAGTTATGCTTTGAAAGACGACCTTAGATATTATAATTTTCCCTTATGGATTTCTCATGACAGATTGATTATTTACCGAGAAGGTCAAGTAATTGTTGATACCGTTCGTGATAATAAATTTAAATTTCTTGACTCTTTCCCATGCCGAAAATTTGATGCGAATTGTGAAATAAGCACAGATGGAGTTGTATCCAAACAAACATGGCGTACATACAAGAAAAAAAATCCAAACATGAAATCGATAACTGTCACTGTAAAGCAATATTCTTGCAGATTATTCTCTCCCGATATTTCCAATGATATATTACAAACTTATTTGCCTGAAGAAACTAAGATTAGATTATTACCGCCTCTTTGGGAAATCGTAGCTGATTATGCTTGTTCGAGCGCCATGTATTTTAGTCGTCCTAACAAAATATCAACCGAACTTGACACATACCTAAAGCCTATGGGATTTTCATCGTATACGTTCACTTAAATACATCTTGATGAAATAATTAGATTTATACGCAATGATTCATGGGTTGCGCTAATATTTGAATCTCATACTTTTTTGATATATTATGCTTAACCTATCAAATATAAACGGCAAATCTATCTTCTATGTTAAAACGTGCTACCAAACCTCTAATCAAGCCTGTCACAGCTAGGACTACACATGCTACTTTATTAGCAAAAGAATTTAAAAAAAATCAAATGCAAAAAAAAGCTCTTACCAATCAGAACACAAAATTAAAAAAACCGTTAAAGAAAAAAAATGATAAGGAAATACTTTCACATCTGCGAACGAGCTTAAATAAACCAGCGCTGCCAAGAATTCTTTTTGAAATTTCAGTGACAACAGTCGACCAAAAGTTTTGGATAAAAACAATAGATACTATTTATGTAATTGACCCTAGAGAAGGCAAGGTTGAAAAAGAATTTAGCTTAGGTGAAACTAGTTATTCTAAACATCTAAAACTATTGGGAAACGGAAATATAGTATGCTGGGCCATCCCAGCTCTACACGTATTTAACAGTCTATCAGGACAGAAGGTTTTTTTAATTAAACTTACAGCCGAACGTTATGTTATAAATGATGTGACATTTGTAGGAAAGAGTTTACTTGCAATATTAGATTGGTTCGATGATCCCAGAATTATTAACATATTTGATATTGAAACGAAAGCCATTGTTAAAAGAATTGATGTGACTGGTTTCGCAGGAAGTTTAGGAGCAATCTTTGGTTATTATTCACCATGGCTAGTAATGGGATCATCTGAAGGACTGTGTCTTGTCAATGTCATCACAAATCAATTAACACCTATCACACAAAATCAATCACGTTTGGATGATCATTTAACATTCGCAACTGATAATAGGATGGTAGTATCCTGTGATGATAAGACTGATATTTATCAATTTAAGGAGGACGGACCAGCACTGCTTAGAACGTTGCCTATTAAATTTCCTTCAAGAGTTAGGCTATATATACCTGAATATGAATTACTCTTTACCTATCATCGTTTTGAACACGCGCTTGAATTATGGGACATCAGTCAAAATCTAACTAAATGCATTAGTAAAATTGATATGAGCGGTGACTCTAAGAAAAAAAAGGAGTGTTGCCATGATCACAATATCCACCTCGCAATGGATAATCGTAGTAATATTATTTACTATTCAAGTGAAAATGCAACTACTGGCGTAATTCAATATCAACATATTGTAGACGCAAAAAGAAATTTTACCACTCAAATTCTCGATGCTTCTGCATCCCTGGATAGAGACTCGGTTGAAATTATTCGACAATACGTTATGAGTCCAATACGTTTTTTTGGAAATGAAGATAATAAAATCGAAGAGCAATTAAGAAGGCCAATGAGTTCAATTCTCCATAACACATTTAGCTGAAGCTTATGTGTTTCGGAGGATATCAGATCGAAATTCAAACTCATGAAGCCCAAAAAGTAGTTTCAGGAAATTCCCTCTTTTTCCAATGCTCATAGAGTTTCATGCAAGCCTTACTGGCATAAAAACCTTCTTTATCGTTTTTTGCAAATCGAATTACTTCCATGTCCGCAGTGATTTTATTAATTTTCAGTACTCCATAATCTGAATCCATGGAACCACTATATTCGTAATGAACTAAATTTTCATTTTCAAAAATTTTTCTAATTTCTATATAAATAGCCATAATCAATATGGCTTTACAACAATTTTATTTTGTACGTTCACAATCAACTTCCTAAATAAATATTTTCGAAAAATAGTGAATGGAAATGGATTGATAAGAGTAGGCAGTTAAACCTTTGCGCTCGAATACAATCCAATCATTAACTGGATTCACTCGACATTGCGATGTTTAGAGAGTTGATTTTTTATACTGTTTTTTTAAATTGTTAAAATTTTTTTGCGAATAATAATCCTAAATCACCCCACTGTCAAACATTTTTGTACAGGACTGCTTGTATTATATAATTATTAGCCATGGTTTGGTCTTAATTCAATGAAAAATAATGGCAAATATGTGTAATGAGAGATACTATTTCGGGTTTAAGAATAATCAAAAAGGAATTTTTATGTTAAGCAATAATACTGACCTTACCACTCCTAATCTTATTTCAAATCTGGAAAAACAGATTGAAGAATTCAAAAATGTCATTAGCAAACAAGCTGCTGAAATTGAAGGTTTAAAAAAAATAAGTATTGAACCTCAATATCAGTTACGATTACTTGTGAAAATGAAATCGTTAGCCAGTTTGTTGATAAGAAATTTAAATTTACGTTTAAATAAAAATATGGAGGAATTGGAAAACTTAAAAGATAAAAAAACTGGAATAATAGTTGCAACTCTTTCCTATCAAAGAGAATTGCCTGCCATTAATTCAAAGATTACCGTTGTTTTAGACATCCTGTTTCAAATGTTAGAATTTGATGAAAAAAATTATTTGACACTGAATAGTTATCTGGATTTAAAAAGTTTTTCTGACAATTATGATGATGTGAATTTATTAAAGTTTTTTAGAGAATTACTAAAAATGGAATCTGATAGAAATCCTAAAATCATTGATCAAGTCAATGAAAGTGAACGATTTAAACGACAACAACACATTATAAAGAATCAAATGCTATTTGAACAATTAGCAAAAGAAAAAAAAGAAAGTGAATTAGAAGAACAAAAAAAAATGGCTGAATTGCAGAAAATAAAATTACTACATTTAAAAAGTGATAGACCGATAGTGGAAAAAGTAATTAATAGTGAGAAAGCATTATTATCTAACTGGTCCGTATTTGGTCCTTCGCATCAAGAACGTTATGATGCTGCTGTTGCGTTAGGAGTTTTCATAGCCTCTGACAATATTACTTCTCAACAAATTTACTCGCTTTTGAAAGTTCATAAAGCATTGGCCAAGATCGAGGAATTGCAACCTGTTTTAAAACATTATATTTAAAATGATAGAATCAATTCTCCGTACCAAATTAAAACGTGATACGGAGACGAGACTTATTTCTATTTTAACGCAGGTCCACCAGGTGGATTTAATGCGGGTGTTATTGTCGCATTATTATTTTGTAATAACGGATTATAGGGAAGAGCAAAGACACGCGCTCTACTTCCTACATTACCCGCTCTAGCCATTGCAACAACATTTGTTGCAGAAGATGAAACGGATGTATTAACTTGAATTGAGTTATTTGAGTTAGAGTCTGCATTTTTCATATCAAGTGTAATTGTACCAACAGGAGTACTACAAACAAATTGTCCAGAACCTGTTAATGCAGTAACATTTGATGGTGCAGTCGTAACTGCAACTGCTGAAGCAACTTTAATGTTTTTTGATAATGAAAAAGCAGTATTAGCGGCTGATGACAAAGCATCTGCTGACAGTTTAGATTGAGAACCGATGGCTGCATATAATAACACACTATTTTTTTCAATGTTAAAGATGATCTGTAATGCTTTGATTTTTAGGAATATTTATATTAATAGCGACATACTATTTAGAAAAATTCAAAGCTCTAAGCTGCAGCACCTTCGCTATGATCCGATAAAAGTACCCTTAGTCCCTTATCCGCAACAAGATTTAGTAGTCTTAGAGATGTACCTCTAGGATGTTTTTCACCTTGTTCCCATTGTCGCACTGTAGATAAGGTTGTATTTAAAAATTTAGCAAAAACAGGCTGACTAACTTTTTCACGTAACCGGATATTTTTAATCTGTTTTGGCGATAATTCTTTAATTTTAGGTAAACACAACTCATCAAATTCTCTCATAGTGGTAGCGTTAATAATGTTGGCATCGTATAATCCTTTTGCTGTCTCATGCACAGTTTCCAATATGCTTGGATGTTTCTCTTTTTTTATATTACTCATGATTCACCTCGTATAAATCGCCATTAGCAATCATTTCTTTCAATTCATTTTCAGATGCATCTAGTAAATACCGAGCTAATTTTTTTAGCGCCTTTTCCTCGTGTTCATTTATGTTGTCGCGCTGATTTTTTGTAAATCCATATATGAAAATAGTTCTACGTTCTTTTTGAAAAACTACAATCGTTCTAAATCCACTACGTTTCCCCTGGCCTCTTCGCGCTATACGCTTTTTAACAAGACTACTTCCTAAATTGGCATCAATCAGCCCTTGGTTGATTTCAACTGCAGCTTTTATAAGAATCGAATCCGTTATTCCTACTGTCCTCGCCCATCTAAAAAACATTTTATTTTGTAAAATTCTCACAATTGTTCCTTATATAAGTATACCACTAAGTGGTGGACTTTCAATAAACTATAAATTCTCTATTGGTCTTTTTTGATTAAGTGTTATCTTACTAAATAATATAAAAAATTCGATCATTATTATTTATTCTTTTTTAATATTTTCAATTACTTATCGTAAGAATTAGCAGTGTCAACCATGTCCCAAACACTGAAAGACTTATGCTGCATCTCGGACATCTGCCGCTAGTGTTTCTGGCATGAATCATAGTACTACTTTTTCAACGGCTACTACTGCTGCGACTGCGGTATCTAATGACAATAATAAACAAACATGTGTAAATTCCTTAAATTAAACAGATTCTTAAGCCTGCGTTAATATTAATCAATTATGATATAATAAACCAGTTTTTGATATAACCGAGGAACTAAAATGTCTTTAAATCGCGCCGTTTCATCTGCTAATGCCAACAATCAAAAGGATAGCAAGGCTGACACGAAAGCAACCCTGCCTAAGAATATGCTTTTGATTGAAGCAATTAAAGAGATGGGTATCGCACCCAAAGATAAAAAAATAGTTGAAGATAAATTAAATGCTGTTTATAAAAACTATAGGCATGTTGATGAACATGCAAAAGATGAAAAAGAAGATAAATATCCGTTAGATTATGCAATCGAATATGCCAATCCTTTTGCGGTTGAATGGTTGATCAATAAATTTGGCCGTTTTAAAAAAGGCAATAAAATTAATAGAAAAATAGCTGTTATTGACAAAGACATCGACTATATCTATCCAACCACCACTTCTCCATGGACTCCCTTTTTACGCAGTATTTCATTTTCAGATTCAATTGACGATAAATCCTCAATTGATAAAAAGCATGAAATAGAGTTTAGAAAAAGAATCATTCACATTTTAGTAAAGAATGGTGCAAATCTTTGGGATAAATTTTTCTATAAGAATGAAATAGAAAATAAAGAAATACCAAAATCTCCCTTGCATGAAGCCATCAATAAAAACAATCGAACTTTATTGGAAATATTTTTTAATCAATGGCAACACGCATCTGACGAACAAAAAAACACTTTTATTACTAACAATTATCGTTGGAACCGTGGGAATTTTCATTCTGTCAATTTAATTAAACATGCCGTCGAAACTCAAAGTCATCAAGTGGATTATTTACTTCAACGTTTGAGTGAAATTACTACGCTTTGGCAATGGGATGATGAATGTTATGATCATAAATTGGGTCAATATTATTCATTTCAATTGACGGTATTTGACTTTCTAATAAAACAGAATAATCTCGCATTGATAGAAACTTTAATGAAGCACGGATTCCCAAAAGAAAATAAAGGTATATCTCTCATTTCGAAAATTTTTATTTCTAAAATAAATTCACTAAAAAACAAGGATGATCAAAAAGAAATTATTCAAAAAATGAATGAAGCAAAAGAAATAATTAATCTATTGATAAAAAATTGTAGGTTATCGATAACAAGCAATGATCTTTGTATTGCTAGCAGAGATAACGGGTTAGATGCTGTTAAAGTTTTGGTAGAAGATTATAAGGTGCCTGTAGACATATCTCATCTTAAAAATGCCATATCAAGTCCTGACAGCTTTATTTATTTAATTAAAAAATTTGAAGAAAGAGAATTAAAAATACAATTTAGATTTTCAATAATTGAATTCTCCGGCTTTTATAGAAATTATAAAGTTCAAAAGGAATTACTCTTGTATGGCTATCCTATTGAAGAGGCTAAGGAGCAAGAAAAAAAACAACAAGAATATTACAATCGCTCTTCTCAACAAAATGGACATTTTCAAATTGATTATTATATCAGTACAATTGAAAGTATTTTAGCTTTGAACGAAGTTAATGCTGCTTTTTACTTATCAAATAAATTAAATGCAGAAGACATTCAAGATTTAAAAAAATATTTTCAAAAACGAGGAAATGAAAAATCAAATAAATTTTTAAATGAATTATTAATGAAAATCTCTTCTAAAGATCAAAAACACGATATGCCGCCGGCTACAAATCCTGATAGCAAATTAGTAGAATCTATTAAGACATTAGCTCCTATGAATATGCCTGCACCAGGACCCTTACCGAGTGCTCCAGCAGTTGATGGCTTATTCGAAAAATCTTCAAATGAAGAAGGTAAAGCAACTCCATCTTCCGCTCCGATAAGTATCATTGCTCCTGGCGGACCACAGGATGTTGTAATTGGTGCACCCTCTGCACCGAGTGCATCCGTTGCATCAATAAATCCCATGGTCGATGAAAAAGTTAAAGCCGTCGTTACACCATCTACTCAACCAAATGAACAACCACCACTATATGATGATCAATTGGAAGGTCATCAAGCATCTGCAATATCCATCTCGAGCAATGAACAAGATCAAAAAACCGCTTTATCTTCTTCACCCGTTCCGGATAGTAAAGATGCTAAAGAAAAATCCGGTATTATCATTACCCCAAAAATTGATGCAAAAAAAGAATCACCAGCATCTTCAGGAATTGGATCATTATCCCTATTTGCACCGACCACGCCCCAATCTTCGATGTCAATTTGTAGTTCTGCTTCAACAGAAGGCTCAACTCAATTGAGTTTGCAATCATCGATTAAACAGGTAGAAGATATTTTAACGTTAATGAAAATCGCTGAACGTAATCCAAGATTATCATCTGAACTTACTGCCATCGCAGGACGAGAATTGGTTGCAATTGGGCTTTCGGTGAGCACGGCTACAAGACAGCCTTTGCCCACTCTACTTGCTTGTGCAACAGATCAGAGTAGGAATGTTTTATAATATTCTGGTGGATTACGGCAAAAAACGCCTAATCCACCCTACGATTTTATCAATTGATATTCACGTTTATTGAGACATACTAGGTTTTAACGCAATTGACGCAGCCTTATCCAAGCGCTCATAGATAGAATCAAACCGCGGATATAAGCTATTGAAATGTTCTAATGAACCGTCCAGCCATTCCATTTTACGCTGTTTAATATCATCAAGCGTTTTTTTGGTAAGCTCTAATCCATTATCAATAAAATACTCGATAATGGAAATATTATTTAAGTCACGATTAGGCTCAAAATACAGTTGATCATTATGCATAGCCTTTATTATTTTATCGCTATTGGTTTTAATGTCATACTTTAATTCCTCAATAAAATAACGTAAAACAAGAGTTTTATCAGGAACACCGGATTCTGTATTACGTATTAGATCAAGCATTGGATCCCATCCAAAAAATCCATTACAAATTTCTTCTGGGGTAAAAGGATTTATGATTTTTGATTTCAAATGAAATTCTTCAACTAAAAATTTGATTATGGGGCAAGGTAAACAATTAATGCGGAGAACCAAAAAAGAAAAAATGATCCTGTGATTATTAAGTTTAATCGCTTCTTGGCTACCAGAAATAAATATTTCATCATCGATTTCAACACAGCTTTTCTGTTGCATATGTCTAGTTACCGTTTTTATCATTGGCAAAATATCTTTCTCTTTACGATAAGCATGGAGCATAGATAAAATACCAGCCCATGAAATATGTTTAATATAATTGGGGTATCTGTTTTTTATATAATTAAAAGCATAGTCAAAAACCGCAGGATCTTTGTTGACACTGGCTTTACACAAAAAAGAAGTTGCATCCAAAGAGGAATTGATAGTTGGCTCTAACTGAATGACCTCAATTGTATGCTTTAATACGTCTAATCCACCACGCCAAGCAACCTTTCCTGCAAACGAATCATAAAAATCATCATGATTATTGATTTCTTTGTAATCTATTTCAAAGTCATGTTTGTAATTTAAGAAATAATCCATTCGTTTAAAACTAAATTCAAATAAATCGGATCTTAAACGCTTGGAAAACTTTTTGATATCGATATTAAATAATTTACATATTTTAGCCCTGAATTCATCATCACGATGTAAGCAACACTGGTAAATAGTTTTTAAATTGCAATTTTCAGGACATAAGAATTCTGCGAAAAAATTACCTAGTAATGGTGTACTTATTAAAAAATTCCAGGCTGCACTGATTTCATCAAAGCTATTTCGCATAATCAAAGTGCATAATGTATCAAATTCTTTGTAATCAATATTACTGATCTTTTTTGATGGATCAAGTTGCAGTGCATTTACGATAGGTTGAATGCCTCTGACGGTTTTCATCAGTTTTAAATTTTGTGAATTGAATGCTTCTTTCCAACAGGTCAATGCATTTTCAGATGTAATGCTAGCTAAAGATTTTTTTTCAATATGACTTAATACATAATCAAGCATATTGCTGTTGCTAGATAAGATTGCCGTCAATACCATATCAACAGTGTATTCATGCGGTTTACCTTGCCAACCTAACCATTCTTTCACAAACTTTGCCATATCCACTTTACCGCTTAAAATCGAAAACTTCATCAGTGAATTTATTTCGTCTTCGATAAAGAAGTTTGTGTGTAAACCCAATTGATTAAATAAAAACTTCAATGCCAGATGGTTTCCAGAGAGAGTAATACTGTTGATTATCTCAAGAATTTCGTCACGTTTAGCATTGGGATTAATTTTTTTTACTGCTGCTGTTATTGCCTTAAAATCTCCGCTATGAAAAATGGATTTCTTGATTGAATCATTACGAGCAGCATTTACTTTACGGAAAGAAGCAAGAATATTTCGCCTATTGACAAAATCTTTTTCATCATCCTTTCTGATATAGTTTTTACTGTCTTTTGTCGCATTAAATGTAATTTTATTAATTATAGAAAATGATGAGAGGTCGAAACGGTCAACTCCTTTTCTAAAGAAATCATATGATAAATAATCCGCAATGTACTTACTTAAATCATAATTATTAAAGACATTTTCCTGGGGTGTGTATTTTCTTTTTGATGAATCAACTGATAATTTTTTCTCGTCTGTTCTTTGCATTTAATTTTAAGCCTTTTTAGTGTTTTTTAGTTTTATTGGCATGGCGGAGGAGTTAATCTTTCACCTTGATAACCTTCAACTTCACCAAAAGCTGTGTGATTATTCCAAGCGGTTGTTGCCGTAATCATTTCTTCTTTTGTGCGAGCAACAAAATTCCACCAAATCAAAATTTCTTCTTTAAAAGGTTCCCCACCAATGATTAACGCTCTTGAACCTTTTTTCATTCGCACAGAAATTTTCGATTGTCCACAAGGTAAATATAAAAGAGTATCGATATCTACAAGTTCATGTGCAACTTCGATATCACCAATCAAAGGTAAAATTCCATGTTCATACTTTGGATTCAAGGGTAAATCACATGCTGTATCATTCACTGCATTCAATTCCAATCCAATTAAAGGAGAATAAACTTTAACAGGTGAAACGGTATTTAAAAATTCTCCAGCCAAAAGATTAATATGCAAATTATCTAATTTTATTGCAGGAATATGCTCATAATGAATAAAGTTAGGTTCCATGTGACGCACGGCATCCGGCAGTGCAATCCAGAGTTGTAAGCCATGAAGAATACTATCGGGAAGCGATTCTTCAGAATGTGAAATGCCTTTTCCAGCTGTCATTAAATTGACTTGGCCGCTATGTATTTTTTGTTTTGACCCAAGACTGTCTCTATGAAGAATTTCACCCGCGAGTGGATAAGTGAAGGTTTGCAAGCCCATATGAGGATGGGGACCTACACGAAGGCCTTTTGAGTTTTTTAAATCTAACGGACCGAAATGATCCAGAAAACACCATGCACCAATGGTTTTGCGATCATGATGAGGTAATGCGCGACGAATAGTTATATTATCACCAACTTGAGCTGTATGAGTTTTTAATTTTTGACTTTCTGTTTTTGGAGATAATGTAAGACATTCTTTTGAATCAAGTACCTCTGGTGTTTTAATTAAATCACTCATACTAAATCCTTAGATTTACACAATTTTATAAGGCAGTATGATACAGGATTTCTATCGGGTACTCAAACCAGATTCTTGTTGAATAAAACATTGATTTTAATATTAAAACTTATAAATTCCCCATTTCACGGTAAAGACAGAAATGCGCTATACTTAAGAATAATAAACAAAGTGAGTTTTTATGATCACCGCATCCAGCCCTGCATCATCTACAAAAACCTTAACTAAAATTAAAATCATTGGCAGTGGCCCTGTTGGATTATTCATTGCAATTTTATTAAAAAGAAAAGGTGTCGATGTTGAAATCGTAGATCCTTATGCGGGAATTTATACACGCTCAGGTGATTTAATTCCTGAGACATTTGATCTTATTGAAAACGAATTGAATGCGGACATTCCACTCAGTAATAAAATCCAACTTAACCGATTAGGTAGGCATATAAAAAATATTGAGCGAGATTTGTATCAGGTGGCAATTAAAGAAAAAATTATTTTTCATAATAAAGAATTTGTAGCGATACATAAAAATGGCATTCAAGTAAAACCTAAAGAAATTAAATCTTCTGAATCGGAGACCGAAAAGAAAACAGAATTTCTTAGCGCTGATATTGTAATAGACTGCACAGG
>Ga0207151_1076_pt2 | contig 21268 bp, 21 predicted proteins | sample Alteio_BWMinHeat_29_FD_153523 | JGI IMG/M metagenome (GOLD analysis project Ga0207151, IMG submission 153523) | Enriched cells from forest soil in Barre Woods Harvard Forest LTER site, Petersham, Massachusetts, United States -... | ecosystem: Environmental > Terrestrial > Soil > Temperate forest >... | reverse complement strand
ATTCCTTGCTTGCTTCCTGCTTGATTTTATCTCTTTCCTTTTCAGGGGCATGCGCAAGGCGTTGGTAAAGCGCTCGCCTTTTATCCATCACGTCATCAACAATTTGCGGATTCCCAAAAATTGCCATCAACAATGGCTTGGAAGCTAGGTATACTCTCAATTGTGTCGCTGGCCTCACTGTAATGTAATCTAGCAAAGATTTATAACCTGGTGATGCATGCGCCTCCTCACTCTCTCTAGCACTGTCTTCTTCTCCTGAGGCTATTTCTTCTACTTCGACTTTTTTGGGAGCGTCAGGTAGTCCTTGAAGGATTTTATAAAAAAATTCATGAGAGGCTTTCGTTGGAAATTCAAGATTCAAAATTCCGGCGGCTTGCGTGATTTTTTGTCCTTCCGGTAGATGTGCGGAGGCTGTTTGTAAATCATTAAAAAGCTCCTCCATGAGTTGAGGACGGTTCTGTAAGGCTTCTTTAAAAAATTCGGCGTGAGAGTAAAGCGCACTTATTAACCGCTTTGATAATTCACGGGTTTGCTGATAAATCTCAGGAGACTTTTCTCTCTCTTGTTGATTGAGGAACAGAAAAAAACTCAGACGCGAACCAGGCTGACGATCTGCTGTCGAGCCGCCCTTTCTTGATTTCACTACGATTTTATCATACCAATAATAAGAGCCTCTGTCGATTGCACCGATTTCAATACTCCCCATATATCGTGTGAATGTCGATTGCATGCCCATCAAGGTACGAAAGCTTTCAATCTTAGCATACGTTAAAGCGGCCAAAACCAATATCATTGTGACAACATACAGCAGGATATTCATGAGCCTTCCTCATATACAATTAATTTCGAGGAACGGGGCAAAGGAAATGCATAAGTGACTTTTTCTTCTTTTCCGGCTAGGGCTTCCCTTACTAAGTGCACTTTGATCATGGTTGGCAGAAAACCGTACTCCTGGCGCCATTCAGAAAGCCATTCTCCTTTGCGGTCAGGCTCTTCACTATTCGGAATTTTTTGTTGCGGAAGCTGCTCCTTAATTTTCGAGCGATCTCTTTCAGGAGGATTATAAAAATGAAAAGAAAGGCCCTTCACATGATCTAGAAGGATCTCCTTATGGATCGAGGAGGGTTGCTGTGTCTTCCACATTTCTGGGGATGACCACGTGGCCAAAATGAGTTGATTTTGCTTATCCACATATAGACGCCCTAATGAATGGTGGGCTCTCTGGGTATCTAGAGAGGGTCCGCTATCAAAGACAAAAACTAAACTGGGAAGATTGGGCGCTAGAAGATTGTGCAGATCTCCACTGGTATAGAAAAAATAAAATTCTTTCTTAAGATCGTTCTCAGAAAGGGTAAAGGGCAGAATTTGCGCCAGTCTATTCTGTAAGTAGCGCATCTGAAAGTTCTCTTTTTGCAGTTGTTCACCTTTACGCCCTAGCCAGTCTATCTCCCGATAGAAGTAGGATAAAGTGGTAAGAAGAGCGATGCTCAGCGTCAGGCCGATAAGGAGCTCTAAAAGTGTAAAAAAGGATCGTTTTTTTCTCACTCCTTGCTCTCCTTTTTCTCAGGCTCTGTGCCTGCAACATGGCGCAGCACCGTAATGGTGTAGGTAAACAGATTAGGCGGGGCATTGTTTCCTGCTTGCAGCGGATTTAGGGCAAGGTTGAGTCTAAGAAGATAAACTCCCCAGCCTGTTTCTTTGTTTTCCTTATGTTTGATCTCTTGAAATTGGTAGGTTCCTGCAAAAAGGGGTTCTTTTTTGTCGGGAATTAATCGCCACCACACACTATCCTCAATAGGAATGTATTGCTCATTTTGAATAACAGACCACGCTATTTCATGTTTATGAAGTCTCTCCAAGAAATCTACATAGAGCTGATTAGCGATTCGGTCCACTTCCAATAAGTGATTAAATTGAATATGCGATTTTACAATAGTGAAATGAGGAGCTACTAGAGGCAATACACAGAGTGCTAGAAGGGCTAACGCAATTAGAACTTCCAATAAGATCATGTGGGATTTACGAAAAACTCTCATTGCTGAAATCCTCGAATTTCTTCCACAGTCCTCTGTGTGATGGAGTCATCATCCGAATGTAACTTTTCGCAACTCTTCTCGTCAGGCCTTGTAGATACACTCACAATGGGTGCAGGGATTCCCGGCAAGCATACAAAGCGTTCTAAGGTTCCCAACATGTAAGCATTGGATGTCGCTAAACGCAATACTCCTTTGCTCATTTCAGCTCCACCGGACAAGAACTTTAAGTCGATGGTTTGATCTTCATCAAAAGTATGGAAATTGATGGCGTGAATGGTCTTCAGAACACTATGAGAACGTTGTAGTTCCTCTTTCCAATGAGCCGGCAAAGGATGCTCAAAGACAAGTCTATACTGAAGGCCATTCTTTTCAGGGGTTGGAGAAATCTTTAAATGCACATCGCCTCGGAAAATCAACATGAGGTCTTGTGCTAAGCGCAATTGGTCTACGACAAGATCGACCTCAGCGCGAAATCTCTGATCCCGCACTGCTTTTGTGATAGTGACTCCAAAAATCCCCGCAACAGCAAAGAGAATGATCATGACGATCAAAATCTCTAAAAACGAGAAAAAGCGTCGTGACCGTTTACTCCTTGAAAAGGCTGCTTCCATGAGATCTTGAGTACGCTTCATATTTTGAAGAACGGATAACAATCACGTTATTGACTGTATCAACAGTGTATTCGTCCCCCCAACCATCTTTGATTAAAGCTTTCGAATTTTGCACCAAGGGCGAAGATTCAACATATTTGATCCAGTTGTTGCCGGAAAGATCAATGTTCGGATCATCCGCCATGGCAAGGCTTAAAATATTTTGCAATTTTTCAATGCCGGTCTTGGTTTTGAAAGCTTTGCCTTCCTCCAAAGTTCCGCGATAGTTATAGGCCACAACACCCGTGATGAGTGCAATTAAAAACATCACAATCATGATCTCTATGAGTGTGACAAAGCGCCTTCTGATACTTGGTTTTTTATTACGATTATTCATATACATACCTCATTTTATTTTTTTTACATTGTAAGAGAGCTCACGTCCGTTAATGGCAGCAAAATGGCTAGCAAAATCGTACCGATAATAGTTCCCATAAAAATCAAAATCACCGGCTGAGCCATAGCCATAACGCGATCTAAACTTTTTTCTAATTCATCTTCGTACATTTCTGCGAGTTTATTTAACATGGTGACAGTACTCCCTGTGTCTTCTCCTACCCGCAACATGCGCGAAACCATAGCAGGAAACCATTTTGACCTACCAAGCTCATGGCTTAAGGAACCGCCCTCAATGATTTTCTCCTCTGCTTGTTTAACTTCTTGCTCCAAGACAACATTATGGATGACTTGTCTAGAAGCTTGCAGTGACTCAATAATAGGCAGTCCTCCTTGCAGCAATGTGCCCATAGTACGACAAAATCGTGCTACCGCAGTATCTACAACAAGCTTGTTTACAAAAGGGATGTGCAGAACAATGCGTTGAAGCCAAATCCGCCCTTCTGCACTGCGCAACTTGTACCAAGCGAAGGCAGCTGAACCAATAGAGAAAGGGATGTATGCCCACCAATAATCTCGAGCAAAATGACTAAGACCAAGGACAAAGGTTGTAAATCCATTTAGCTGACGGCCTTCAAAAATGCTTTCAATGGAGGGCACTACAAAGCCTAAAAGCATGGCAATAATCAACAATGAAAAGGAGGCTAAAATACCAGGATAGATCATCGCAGTCATGACCTGTTTTTTGAGTTTCATCTGCTTAGTAAGAAAATGGCTAAGTCTATTCAGAACAGTGTCCAGTGCCCCCACACGCTCTCCTGCAGCTACCATCCCGCAATAGAGTCGATCGAAGCTGGTAGGAAATTGGCTCATGGCAACAGATAATGGCTTTCCTGCTTTAATTTGCTCGCACAAGCTCAACACAATGTGGTGAATAGAATCGTTTCGATAGTGCTCTTCCAAAGTCATCAAACTTTCATAAACAGGGACTCTGGCTCCAATCAACTGAGCTAGCTGAATAGTAAATGTTAACAGTTTGTCGCCGCTTAAACTTTGTTTAAAGGAGCCGGCAGTTTTAGTGGACAAACCCTTCACAAGGATGCCCTGATCGCGAAGAATAGATCTAGCTTCACGCTCGCTATGCGCTTCTACGTAGCCTTTCTTCTTCTTTCCAGCTGTATCTAAAGCTTGATAAAAATATACCGGCATCTACATACCTAACGTTTCACAATAAACGTGCCCGAGCCCGTGCCCGAAAAGGACAATAGGGACAAAGGACTGGGGCACACGTTTCTCACCCCTCTTCAACTCCACGTGTTACTCTAAGAACCTCTGCCACAGTGGTGAGACCCGCTTTGACAAGTGCTGCTCCATGGTCCAATAAGCTTGTCATGCCAGTTTGCAAGGCCAATTTTCGCATTTCAACGGCATCCGGGCTTTTTACAATCTGTTTTCTGATTTCGTTATTAACGGGCATAAGCTCGTAGAGACCGTGTCGACCTTTATATCCAGAATAGAAGCAAGATGCACAGCCTTCACCCTTGTAGAGGTGCCCATTGGTTAAATGGAGACGGTCTAAGCCCAGATTTTGCAATTCACGATCTGTGGGGGTATACTCTTTTTTACATTCAGAACAAATCTGCCTGACAAGTCGTTGTGCAAGCACTCCGACCACAGACGAAGAGAGCAGATAAGGTTCAATACCCATATCTACAAGCCTTGTAATGGCTGAAGGAGCGTCATTTGTATGCAGCGTACTAAGTACCAAGTGGCCTGTCAATGATGCTTGGATGGCAATGGAAGCGGTTTCTACGTCTCTAATTTCACCGATCATGATGATGTCAGGGTCTTGCCGGAGAATGTGCCGTAAGCCTGTTGCAAAGTCTAAGTTGATTTTATGATGCACGCCAATTTGCGCAATCCCTTTGAGATTGTATTCTACAGGGTCTTCGATGGTCATGATGTTGGTATCATCTTTATACAGTTCACAAATAGCACTATATAAGGTTGTGGTCTTTCCGCTTCCTGTAGGGCCTGTCACTAAAACTACACCTTCGGGAAGAGAAATCAAGTGCCGAAACTCTTCCAGGGTTTTTTCTTGCATGCCGATTTTATCTAAGCCCAAAATCACATTGCCTTTATCTAAAATACGCATCACAATGCGCTCTCCACCACTCACCGGCACTGTGCTAACGCGGAAGTCAATTTCGCGGCGTCCCATTTTGAGTTTGATCCTTCCATCTTGGGGCAACCTGTGTTCCGCAATATCTAACTTGGCCATCACTTTGATTCTGGTCAAAAGCGGCCCCTGAAACTCAGGAGAGGGCGCATGTCTAGTTTGCAATACTCCGTCAATGCGATAGCGCACCCTGAGGCTCTCCTCAATCGGCTCAAAATGAATATCGGAGGCCCCCTGCTGGATCGCTTCCGTTAAAATCAAATTCAATAATTTAATGATGGGCGCTTGTGCATGGCCATCATCTAGCAAATCGTATACTTCGACCTCTCCTTCTAAACGAGAGTCTTCTCCTGAAAGATTGGCCATCAATTGAGAAGCTTCACCCTGTTCACGCTCATAGCAGTCGTGAATGGCCATTTGTATCATCTCTCGGGGGCTGTAAACCGGCTTTACAGGTTTATCCAGTATCAGTCGCAGCTCTTCCATAGCTTCAAGATGCAAAGGATCTGCGACTGCGGTGACAATCACACCTTGATCATCATGGAGAGGAATGACGCAATGTTTCTTTACAAAGGCATAAGGAACACGCCTATAGAAGTCTCTCGGAAGGCGGTAAGAGGAAAGATCTTGATAGATCTGCATGCCGAACTGGAGCGCCAGCGATTGATTAACATCATCTCCTCCCAGAACACCCTGTCTCACCAAAGCTTCGCTGAAGGCTTTCCCTGAACGCTTTTCTTGCTTTTGAGAACTATCGTCCATCATACTCCCCTGGAGGCCCCACACCGCGGTCCGGCATCCTTCCTAATAGCATCGTTAAGGTGCTTTGGAAAAGCCTTTCGCTTTCCCACTCTTCAGCGCAAGACAGGATACAAAGAAATTCCGGGATGTCGCCGGGACGCAGACACATTTCGCGCAGCTTGATGCGTTCGAGATCCTCGCCAGGATCGTATACAATGCGGGGAGTTAGGAAGATGAACATCTCAGTGGTATCATCCCTTAATTCTGTGAGGCTGAATAATTTGCCTACCCCTGGGATATCGCCCAGGAAGGGGATTTTATCTACTTTATCACGACTATTACGCTGTCGCAGTCCTCCCAGGATAACTGTCTGGCCATCTGGGATCCGCACTTCATTGACGACGTGACGGGTGGTAACGTCGGGGCGGTTGTCTCGACTTGGTTTAAAGGTTTGAAAGGTTATATTCGTTAACATTGATACATAGGGCAGTTCATCAGGACAAGGCTCCTCTTCTTGAGTATGGATAGTCGGTGTAATTTCAATCTTTATACCATAACGAGCTCTAGCAAAAGCGTTTTCTAACGTCACGCCTCCCACAGTGTCCACGGCATAGATACCAGTGTTCACAGAAATTTCCTCGTCGATTTCGATCACGGCGGGCGTTTGATTCACAGCGAGCACAGAGGGATTTGCATGTATATACACATCTTCTTGAGAGAGCAGGAAGCGATAGACAGCATCGAAAGCTGGAACACCGCTGCAAGTCTCCGCACGGCTAATAATGAAATCAAAAATACCGGCAGGTCCCCGTTTTCTTGGCAGATTGAATACAGCGCTTGTTTGATTTGTGTCAGATGCTGCTGAACCTATTTTCAGGAGGTTCAATCCGAAATTGGTTTCTCTATTTAACCTTTTCTCAAACAGAAGCACTTCAAGCTGCACCATCTTTTTGGGCACATCCAACTTCTTAATGAGCTCCTTCATTTTGGGCAAAATACCTGCTTCTACCACCATCACAATGGCCCCTGTTTTCAAATCGACAATAAAATTATCTCGATTTTGATTAGCTACTGGTAGCAATGGGGGCGGCATGCGATTCACTACATAGCTATCGTCTAGGAAGAATCCTTGTTCATAAGGCCTTCTAGGTGGGGGAGGAGGTAAAGCCGGACGCTGTGTAATGTTTACTGTTTCGCGTACTGCTTGATTAACGTTATTTTGAGAACTAGTGTTGTCCCCGTCGGTATCTTCAACAGTTTGAGATATCATCAAATCATAAATTCTAGCTAAGATATCAGCTAGGTTCTCGGGGTTAGAATGCTTTGTAGTGTACCAGTAAATCACTTTTCCACGAACTTCTCCGACCTGGTCTTCCACTTCACGGATGATAGACTCTGCTTTGCGAATTTCTGCACGGGTTCCTATTAAGAACACAGCCTGAGCCACTTCCGTCAGCGGAATCACTTGCAAACCATTATCTAAGAGATTTGTATTGGGACTTTTTGGCGCCAAGGGTTGGCGCGATCGCAATGCAGGCTCTGTCAGGTTTTGTGGCCTTGCAAGCTGCTTGAAAGGTGGCACAACCGGTTGCGAAGGCAATTGAGCGGGTTCTTCAGTCAATACTCCAAAGATGGCATTTAGAATTTTAGCAATCTCCGCAGCATCGACGCGTTCAATAGGGATGAGCTTGTACTCTTTCTCGCCGCGATTTACGACAACAAAATCATAAAGCTTTAGGATCTCCTGCATCTCCGAAACTTGCGCCACAATCAGGATGTCTCTGCCTACTTGCTGTAAAACGACGCTATGCGGATTGACAAACTTCTCCAGAAAAAACCATATTCTTCTTACATCAGAGGGTTCTGGAGATACCATGAAGCCTACGCGGTCATTCGCGCGAAGGGGTGCAAGATCTTCGCGCCGATTGGTGATCAACCGCAAATGAGAGCGATCTTCTTTAATCCAAAATAACTCTCTAAGAAATGGATTAAGCTGGCGGATCCCGATGCCGTTTTGAGCCAAGATGGTCTCCAGCATTTCATTCCAGGCTGCCCTGGGGATGGGCAGATTGGAATTCACGCTTAAAGGCACCTCAGCAATATCTGGAGGAATGAGATACACATAATCTTGTGCTCCGTAATCCATGACCAATTGTTCTAATGTGGTGCTAGGTTGGTGCCACAGGGCGTATCCTTCAAGTTGTTCTTGGGTAGCCAATTCACGCCAATGAGCTTCAATCTGATTACGCTTTTGCTTGATTTCATTGATTCTATATAGCAGCTGCTGATAATCGCAAGGGGCCGCACGGCGGTTGTAGAGGCATTGTGCCTCGCCATAGAGTTGGTGCAATTCCTTGTCTAGTGCTTCAAGGTCTTGGTTGACTTGTGCTAACGCCTTGCGCATGGCAGGGCTAAGATCTCCCATGCCTGATGGTTGTGTTAGACCAGCTTTTTTTTCAGCTATGGTTTGAGCTTGCGCGCAACCAGTCCATATTAGAAGCAAGAGCATTAGAATTTTTTTCATATGACCATTGTTCCAGAATTTTTTAGTGAAGTCCAGACTATTCAAAATCATCATCGTCGTCATCATCCATAAAAAAATCGTCATCATCGTTATCATCGTCATCTTCCTGCTTTCCATGTTCAGAATCCCCGGTTCTACCATTAGCGCCTTGTTGAACCGCTATTTCCAGTTCTTGAGTGTCTGTACGGGCAGCGTTATACATGATTCCTTTCAAGAACTGTTTATCACCATCCCGCATTAAGCCATCGAATACAAACAAGACCCCGATGAGCTTTCGATCCACATAATCATCGATCTGTTGGGTGGTGATCAGCTTGACCCAACCCTCATCTTGAGTTTGTAAAAGCCAATCCTTCGGACTCAAAAGCATCCTTTGTCCATCTATTTCAAAAATATACTGAGAGCGCGTTCTGGCTCCCAAAAACTTAAATTTTTCCTGCAACTTTTGATGAGGCCAAGTTTCATTCACTTTAATAAGCGTTAACGGAATTTTTTGCTTGCCGCCAACGTCCCATAATTCGCAGTTCATGAGCCGCTCATCCACTTTTTTGATTAGCATCATTGGATGGCCTCTAGACTCATCTCCAGGCTGTACCACTTTCCATCGATCATCCTTCCAAATGATTGTGTCATTCAATCCTACAAAAATCGAATAACAGGTTTCATCGTCGGTGAAGTCAATGCGGTGTTTCTCAGCCGAATTTTTATACTCTTCGCCTCCATGAGCTTCCAGAAAGCAATCTTTGCCCATCCAACGCGCCTTTTGACGCGCTAGAAGACTTCCATCCACGCGCCATTTTCCCATTTCCCATACCTTTCCACCCGTTCTTACAGCCTCTTTTTCAGGCAAAGAAAATTGCGCATGCGCAAAGGGGTCGTCAATAATATCTCCGTTCTCATCGCGCATTCGCACGGTTACGTTGGCATCATTTCCATTGAGCGCAGCCTCAATCCAAAGAGGGGTCTCTTCAGGGCTGTGGACATATTGAGGAGGGTTTTTCTGGCGGTCATATTTCAAATAGGCACGTTCTCCTGAGGCCAGTGTGAAAGGGGTATTGTTATTTGAAAAGCCAAAATGAAGAACCACGCGATCGCTTTGAGCATCAGGACGACCATTTTTTCCATAATAGACGAGATGATTTCGCAGGTCAGGCAGCTGCAGGGTCATGGGGGCAAACTTTAGATGGCAGCCTGCTTTGCCAATTTCCTCGTAACAGGCAGGCTTAAAGGCAAAAGCGGGTGCTGGCAGAGGCCTTTTATTCAAAATAGCATCCGATGTAGTGATTTCATCAGAGCGTAAAATATATAAAGTTGCCGCACCAATAATTAATAGAACAACTATCGAGGCAATAGTTTTATTGGCTAAGGATATCCAATTTCTAATCACAAATAAAATCCTTTATATTCTGTATATTATAGGGATAGTTGTTGAAAAAATCAATCGATTATTTAGTACCGTAAAATAAAAATTTCTTGCAACACGTTTATTCTTGCGCTATAAGAACATTAAAAAATTTTAGGCGGACACATGGGACCTGACAAGAAAAATAACGATAAATTTGAAAATCTTTATAATTTTGCGAAGACTAACACTAGAGACATAATTGCTTATGTACTCATGGTCTTAGGATTGATCTTGATCTTTTTGCCCAGCACAATCCTATTAGGAGGGTTTATCATTGGCGTGGTGGTGGGCCTATACTTCACTCCTGAAATTCTGGGTACACTCAAAAATTATGAGACTATTGTAAATCATGAAGGTTTGGTCCGGAGTTTAATTTTGGGGGGCACTTTAATCGCTTTTCTCATCTCAGCGCCTGCGATTTTTATTGGAGCGGCTCTAGTCATTCTGCTGAGAATGTTAATCACGAGCTCCGATAAAACTTAATGTATGGCACATATTAAAATATCACGCGGCCTAGACATTCCCATCAAAAATAAGCCCACAGGTGAGCCATCCTCTCTTCCCACATCTCCTTCTCTAATTGCCTTGGACCTTAAAATTTTTGAAGATGTGAAATTTAAAATTCTTGCTAAGGTCGGTGATGTCGTTAAAATTGGACAACCTATCGTAGAGGATAAATCTATCCCGGGCCGCATGTTTTGTTCCCCCGCAGGTGGAATCATCAAGGAAATTCGCCGAGGCTATCGCCGTGTACTAGTAGATGTTATCATTGAAGTTAGCCCTAAGGAAGAGTATTTCGAGTGGGCGCCAATGGCAGTAGATACCGCTACCCGTGATCAGTTAATTTCAAGGTTAAAGGAAGGAGGGTTATTCGCACATATTCGTTCGAGGCCTTTTGATCTCTTGGCAAATCCTTCTGCTATGCCTCGTAGCATATTTGTAAAAGCCATTGAGTCAGCTCCTTTTGCACCCCCTGCTGACATGCAGGTCAAAGGGCATGAAGAAGCTTTCCAGACCGGCTTAAATGTACTATCTAAATTGACAGATGGCCCTGTTCACCTAATCCATGCGAAACATAGTCCCGCGGTTTTTTCAGAAGCTAAAAATGTTTGTCTTCACATAGCTGAGGGCCCTCATCCCATCGGAAATCCTTCTGTGCATATAGAACATATCGACCCCATACGTTCTGCTTCAGATGTGCTTTGGACGGTGAATGTTCACGATGTGATCGCTATCGGGACATTGTTTGCAAGCAACCGCTATTTCATCGAACGCGTTATCAGCATTGCCGGTCCTGGAGTTTTACCCGACCGTGTGGGTTACTTCTATGCGCGTGCAGGAATACCCATAAGTGAACTTATTTCCGGACGGCTTACCAAAAAAGGACCTTTAAGACTCATTTCAGGAGATCCTTTGATAGGTCATAAAGTTGAAGCCCAAGATTTTTTAGGATTCAGCGACACCGTTTTTTGTGTAGTTCCTGAAAATACAAGCCGGGAATTTTTGCATTTTTTCAAGCTCGGTATAAACAAATACAGTTTTAGCCGAGCTTATGTGTCAGGGCATTTAGACAATACCGATCGCGAGTATGACTTCACAACAAGCCTGCATGGAGAGCATCGCGCTTTTGTAGATCCTACCCTTTACGATAAGGTAATGCCTCTACCTATCTCTACCATGACACTTGTTAAAGCTGTCTTATCTGAAGACTTTGAGTTAGCAGAAAAATTGGGCCTGCTAACCGTTGTGAGCGAAGATTTTGGTCTCCCTACTTTTGTCTGCCCTTCCAAGATGGAGATGGTTGACATCATCAAAGCCGGTCTCAAGCGTTACGCTCATGATGTAAGCTAAAGAACTGCTGACTTGATCCATTCTACTCAAAAAAAGCACAATCTCTAACAATATTCATGCCATCGCGGAAGTCTTAAATTTCATGCGATTGCGGTAAGAAATATCTCTTTAAGCCTTCTTTCCAAGGAATGGCGCGCACGTGATCCCATTTTTTTTCATATGGATCATTCGAAAAGCAGACAGCTTCACAATTTGGAAAATCTTTTGTGATGTGCCAGAATGAGGAAATGGCCTCCTTGCTAAGATTTGAACTGCTTTTAATTTCTATAAATAAAAAATTCTGACCTGGTCGTTCGACGATAAGATCAACTTCCACGTCGTCTTTAGTTTTCAAGTAACTAAAACGATATTCATCGAAAAAATAGCTGCTTAGTTTCAAACATTCCAGAAGTACAAAATGCTCAAAGACCTCACCGTAAGCCGTATTTCCAGGGACGTAAGGGATTGAAAGCTGTCTGCTCAGCGTGCGAGTAACACCAGTATCGAAAAAATAAAACTTAGGCTTTCCGCTTAATCTCTTACGGAATGAATGTTGAAATCCATCGAGTAGAAAACCCAGCATTGTATCTTCTAAAATAGTGTAATATTTTTCTACAGTCTTGTGTTCAACACCAACATCTTTAGCAATATTTGAATAATTGATAATTTTGCCATTCATCTGAGCCGCAACTTCTAGGAAACGCCTAAATGGATCGAGCTCTCTAATGAACTGTTCTTCCCAGACTTCCTCTCTAAGATAGGTGTGTGCGTAAGTTTGAAGGTATTTTCGGCGAAAATTATCCTGCTTGTATTCTAAGATTTTTGGCAACATTCCCCACTGTAAACGCTCTTCTAAAGAAAAGTCTGCCTGCAATTCAAAGATACTCAAAGGATAAAGGTGGTAGACAAAAGCACGCCCGGCAAGCATATTTGCACCCCCTCTCTTGAGTTTGCGAGCGCTTGAACCTGTTAAAATGAAATGCTTGTCAGTGGATTCAATCAATTGATGCACAATATCAAGAAGTTTAGGGATTTTTTGTACCTCATCAATAATGATGTGTGTCTTCTCTTTAGGTAAAGCTAGCACGATATCCTTTAATTCATCCGGATTTCGAGAAAATCTTTCTTCATATTTAGCTTCCAATAGATCAAAAATAACAGAGGCCTCATGATCAAATTGTCTCCTAACAAGTGTACTTTTTCCTACGCCCCGCGGTCCTAGAAGGAAAAAACTATGCTTCTTAGGTAATTGTAAAAATCTTTTGAGAAACATAGGTTAAACTGCCGGCTAAATTTGTACCATGATCCCAAAATGTACGCCATTTTGGGATTACAGTCAAAATAAATATCCCCATTTTATCTAAAAATAGCATTTGAATAGGGCCAAAAAGTGCAGGATTTTGACAATTCAAAGTACATGTTAAGGGGGGCTGAAGAAATAAAATATTGGAAATGAATGACTTAAAAACCCTCTGTGATCTCTGTGGGCTCTGTGGTTTTAACTTAGGGGTATGCCTACGAGGGTAAAACCAGGTCCGGTCGGTAACATAGGTAACCACAGAGCCCACAGAGATCACAGAGGGGGTAAGATGTTGTCACATTGTTGTAATTATATCTCCTCCCCGTGAACATGTACTTCACAAGAGGATTGTGAATGAGTCACTGCCTCAGTGGTAAAACTCTAAGTTCCAGTCTTTAAGCTTTTTACTGATACAAAGCGCTCCGCATATAACGGAAGATACCTACCACCTGTTTTATCGAGAGGTTCTCCATTGAGAATATCTTTTATTAAGGCATAATGTTTTTTAGTCATGCCGTTACCATGATAAATTGCATACGTGCCGCATCCAAGATCACTTGAAGACCAATGTCTTGAGCATTCTGCAGCTCTTTCTTTAGAATCTCCCTCGACGTCTAGAGGAACTTCAATAGTTGTATTACAGAATGCTATTCGCGTCACTGGAGGTCGATTGTCACGATATCTCTGGAAAAAAATTTCATACCCAACTTGATTAATTTGGGTGATGACATAACGCATGGCAAGAAATGGTCTTCCTGAAGGCAAGACGCCCCTAACCACATCCGCAGGAAGGTCAGCCGCTTTTCCCCATGGCATAGGATAATCACCATCAACAGTATTCACAGACACAGTTGGAATACCGTTCACTAAATCATCACCAAGCTGTTCGCGTAAAAAATCAAAATGATGCCCATCTATTTGTTTAGACAATGCGGTAGCAAATACTGACATAAATCTCCTTATGATTACAGTTTTCAATCGCATTGTATTTTGTGTTTAGGAAATCTGTCAACATCGCGACCTTTACCCCATAATATTCTTCTTCAATTGACAAATTTCAGAATCTCAACCTATTCTTCCGCTCATGAAAGGTATTGTTTTGGCGGGTGGTAGCGGCACCAGGCTGCATCCACTGACTCTAGGTGTGTCTAAGCAGCTTTTGCCGGTTTACAACAAGCCCATGATCTACTATCCCCTCTCCGTGCTCATGCTCGCCGGCATTCGCGACATTCTGATCATCACTACTCCCGAAGAGCAATTCCTGTTTAAAAGGCTTCTAAAAGATGGTTCTGACTTCGGAGTCCATTTTTCCTACGCTGTACAACCTCAGCCAAACGGCCTTGCAGAGGCATTTATTATCGGAAAAGAGTTTATCGGGAAAAGTCCTGTTTGCCTGATTCTCGGAGACAATATCTTTTATGGAAGCCACTTAAGCTCGCTTCTCGAACAGGCACGGACCAAAAAACAGGGCGCCACGCTTTTTGGCTACGAAGTGAAAAATGCAGAGCGGTATGGTGTGGCTGAAGTGGATGCGCATGGCAATGTTCTCACCATTGAAGAGAAACCCAAACACCCAAAGTCCAATATTGCAGTTACTGGCCTCTACTTCTACGATAATGATGTTGTGAACATTGCTGCCGGCCTGCAGCCTTCCGCCCGGGGAGAACTGGAAATCACAGACGTAAATAAAGCATATTTGCAGCGTAAACAAGTCTCTCTATGCCTAATGGGTCGAGGTTATAGCTGGCTCGACGCAGGCACCTACGACAGCCTCATGCAAGCGAATCATTTTGTTCAGGTGATTGAAGAACGGCAAGGACTGCTCATTTCCGCGCTCGAAGAGATCGCTTTCAGACAAAAATTCATCTCTCGCGAACAGCTTCGCGCCGCCGGCGAACGTCTTGGAAAAAATGCATATGGCCAGTATCTCATCAAACTTTCGGAAATAGAGATCTAAAATGTCACGTCGCGTTCAGAACATCTTGGTGACCGGTGGGGCAGGATTTATAGGTTCGGCTTTCATCCGCTATTTATTAACTAAAGTTCCTGAATTTCGCGGACTTTGCGTGAATCTGGATCTGCTCACCTATGCGGGCAATCTAGCGAACCTCCAACTAATCGAAAAAGATCCCCGCTACCTATTCCAGCAAGGAGATATCTGTAATCAAGCCCTTGTCGAACATCTCTGCTTTGAACATCGCATCGATACCATTGTGCACTTTGCCGCTGAAAGCCATGTCGACCGCAGCATTGTCGCTCCCGAAACCTTCCTGAACACGAATATCAAAGGCACATTTCATCTCTTAGAAGCTGTAAGAAAAAATCCACGCATCCACTTTCACCACGTGTCGACTGATGAAGTGTATGGTTGCTTAGGCAACGAAGGCTTTTTTACAGAAGAGACTCCTTACCGCCCAAATTCTCCTTATTCAGCCTCAAAAGCCGCTTCAGACCACTTTGTGCGGGCATATTCCACTACTTACAATATCTCCACTTGTGTGTCAAATTGTAGCAATAATTATGGCCCCTATCAGTTTCCAGAAAAACTGATCCCCCTCATGATTCTAAATTGCTTGAATCAAAAGCCGCTTCCTATCTATGGCTCAGGGCAAAATGTGCGCGATTGGCTTTATGTGGAAGATCACGCGGAAGCGCTCTGGATGCTGCTTAAAAAGGGTGTGTCGGGCGAAACTTATAATATCGGCGGTGAGTCAGAGAAGCGCAATATTGACTTGGTTTATCTTCTTATCAATATCATTGCCGAAATTCAACAAACCGATCCAAAAAAATTGGAACAACTTATTACCTTTGTTCCGGATCGTCCCGGGCATGATTTCCGCTATGCCATAGATTGTACAAAAATTAAACGCGAAATTGGTTGGAAACCCACTCACAACCTCTCACAAGGTCTCAGAAGTACAGTAGAGTGGTACTTGCACAATTCTACCGTGCAATTCCGGGGATAATAATGCGAGCAGCAAATAAAGCTGCAACTGCAAGTGCTATGATAACGACCCCGGTGCATAAGCAACTAAGACAGTTGACTCTTCTGACGGTTTTGTTTCCGAATGCCTGCGTAGAAGCTTGGTTTTCAGATACGTAATGATAATCTCCATCTTTCGGAGGAGCGCCGAATATAATTGCTTCAAATGACATTTTATTACCTTTTTAAAGCTAAATTATAATAATTTCGTTTTTTGTTTGTCAATAGTTAATTAATGTAAAAAATTATATAATATCAACTAACTTTAAATTGGCATCAGATTCTTTTAGCAAATGATAGAATGTCATTTGAGCTTCTTCGACTTTCTTTAAAATGTCTGAGTGACCGACTTCGACCGGATGGTCTAATTCCTCGTCAATGGCCACACTTACATCTTCAAGATTAAAGAGAGATAGGTCTCGGCTAGGTTGATAGCCAGGAATGCTGCTGTCTTGTGCAAGCACTTCCACTAAAATATTTGCCCTCACCAAAACACCTAACATCTGTTGCGTAGTCAACAAGGGGGCTTGCAGGGCTTGTGCAATTTGTAAGGCTCTTAAAGGAGGTTCTCCTTCGTGGTAAGCTTTAGCTGTTTCGCTTAACACCAACATTCCAAATGTTTTAGAAGATACTGTAAATAGATTTTCAGGGTCTGCAGCAGTATAGGAAAGCTCGTTTTCCAGATGTGCTGCCATTTCAGCACCTGCCAAAACAATCAGCCAGCTGATCTGCAACCACACAAGAAAAAGTGGCAAGGCTGCAAAGGTGCCGTAGACCACGCCGTAATTGGAAATCTCAACTTGAAAGCGTATGTAGACCCATTGCCAAAGTTGAAAGACAAAGCCCGCAATAATGCCCGCAATCACTCTGGGGCGTGTGTGAACTTTAGCATTTGGAATAAAAAGATAGATCACGATAAAAAGCAAAATGCTTAAAAGGGTTGGGACTAATCGTAAAATAAAGAGCAGAACAGGGCTCACAAACTCCAGTAAAGGACTTTCTTTGGCGGTTTCGGTAATTTGAGTAATCACATATACGTTCATGCTGCTGGAGATAACGAAGAATAATGGGCAAAAAATCATGACGGCAAGATAATCGGTGAATTTCTTGATCCAGGTCCGTGACTGCGTGACTTTCCAGATGTCATTTAATGCTCCTTCTATACTTCCAAGCATAGAGAGGTTGGTCCAGATCAAAGTGATCACACCCACGCCTGCGATTACACCCCCTCTGGTTTGCTCTAGAAGCGTAAGGGCAAATTTTATCAAATGGGACACCACCTCAGCCTGTTCCTCAAAGGTTTTTTGAAGCTGATCCCTTAAATAATCTGAGAAGCCGAAACCATTGGCGATTCCGAAGGCCACTGCCAAGAAAGGCACTAGCGACATTAATGTGTAATACGTTAAGGCGGAAGCCTTTAAGTAGTCATTATTGTCAATGAATCCATTCATTGAGCCTGTGAGAATGCGCACTACTTTTCTGTAAAATCTCTTTAAGCCTTCCCACATACTCTTTTCCACAGTAATAATATTCCCAACCCCAGAATCACTGCACCGGGATATGTTAGCAATCGTTTTCCCGGATCGCGATTTACGACGAGCTGCACATAACCAAGGCCTCCTTGGGAGGTCGATATGTTGCTTAAATAAAAACGATACTGATCTTCTGTTTCATATACATGATTCATGCTTAAGGTGACTGCTTTTTCTTTCCCTTCAGTTTTAAGCAAAAGATCGCATTCATAGCTATAGGGTTGGTCTGAGTTGGGGTAGTGAATGATGCGCGCTTTGCGCAATCGCACATGATGCGGCATGGTCACGCTTAAGGGCTGAAAGCGCACCACATATTGTCCTCCTAGAATAGGCCAGCGCAAACCTTTTCCTAACGGATCATACCCCAGTTCGATGAGATCGACAAATCGATCTTTTTCAAATCGAAGTTTAATTAGCGGTTTGTTGCTCTCCCATTTGATTGCTGGCTCAATCACTTCAAAACGACTCCTCAGCGGTATTTCTACGGCATATTCTTTCTCAAGCTTTTGAGAAGGGGGTATCAGCAAGTCAGGGGTTAAAATCGATTGTAGGTGTGATCCGTGCACTTGGAAGTACACCGTTAACAAGCGCGATCTTAAGTCCGAAGTCCACGCAACCTCTTCAGGAATCGGTGGAAGCTTATCTCCTATCTCAAACAGTTGCTGTGCGACCTGGAGCATCACATCGCAGTCTTTCGATTCTTTGAGGCTTGATAGAAGCGGATAACCACTCTCTCTGAGAGCATCATAAGCGCTTTTTCCTGCTTTCATCATCGGTTCTAGTTGAAGCATCAGAGAATCTGTCCAATAGCATGCCTTAATGGGAAAGATTAGGGGGGCCGCATACCCTCCATATCCTCTGTCATAAGCGAAGTAGGTAGAGGGAAATGCATCGGAATTTCCGCTCACGCACCCTTCACGGCAGTGGGGATAATACTCAAGCAGATCGATCCGCATCTCTTTTAATTTTGCGCTTTTGCTAAGTGGGATTGTCTCTGCAACCAGTTTATTAATGTTCTTCTGGTCTCTATGCTCAAGGTAAATGGCTTGCGTATTTGGTATTAATAGGCTGTTGGAAGCGCTGCCTTCTGGAATTATCATCACACCCTGCACACCGAAATAACTTTTGGCCAATGCCCCTCCAAGGATCATCAACAGGCCACAATGGGTCAAGAGAAAGGGAATATGCTTTTGTTGGAAGGGCCACCGACGCAATGCTGACACAAGGATATTGATGAAAAATCCCCAAAGCAATGCGACGAATAAGGGGTGTTCATAAGTTTTGTAAGCAGCATATTGGTGTGAGCCGCTTTTAGACTCAAACAGTGTGCCTGCGATCACAAAGAGGGCAGCAGACGCGATCAAGATAATGGCAAATGGTATGCCGCCTAAAAATCGTATCACCTTATCTAAAAATGCCTTCATGGTAGTGTGGGAAGCTCTTCTATCAGTTCAAAATTTTGTGCAAATTTGATTAGATCGTTGCGGTATTTTTGCATTATCTTTGGATCGCCTACAGCTTTGATGGTGATATCTGCGCGCAACTGTTCTAAATGATCCTGCTCTTTCCCGTAGTAATTGGCTTTTACGGATGCATCGTGCTCCGGAGCAAGCTGCAAGGCCCATCCCATGATTTTGGTTGGAGTGCTTTTGCGAGAGCCTTGAGCTTCGAAAAGATAGCCCACATACCCTCCAAAGTGTTGTGGAGATACTTTTATAGATTGTGCATCGATATCAGTCAGTTGATTCCTCCATCGCGACACCTGGGCTTCAGGCGCTATCTTCTGAAAAGGAAAATTATGAATGGTGATGACAACATTAGGTTCGATCGAAAATTCTGCTATAGGGAATCTCGTATCTTCCGTGACAGGAATCTCTTCTCTGCGCCCTAGATGTGAAGGTGCCTTGATACGATAGATAAAGTTGTTACTCCTATCGGCAATCTGATGCCACTGTTCCTGAGGAGCGGATGGCCCTGCATCACAGCCACAGAGAAGAAGTAATATTAGAAACAGAGGTAACATCTTTTTCACGATAGCTTGTTCTTTAAATAAAAACCACTATACGCAAAGATGTCTGTAAAAAGGAGTTTTTTATGGCTAGACAGAAATTCTGATATATTTTAACATATAAATTGAAGCAAAATATATATCTTAGTATATCATGAACTCAATGCACTTTGCAAAAGCCCTAAAAAAAGCTCGTAAAAGAAAACAATTAAGCCAAAGAGCTTTAAGTACTAAAATTGGTATTCCGCAAAGCCATATTTCTAAAATTGAAAATGGAGCTGTCGATCTCAAAATTTCTAGTCTTATTGAAATTGCTCGCGCTTTAGATTTTGAGCCTATGTTGGTGTTTCGTTCTCTCGTTCCTACAGTCGTTGCTCTCCACCGTCAGTTAGAAAATCCAAATGAAAATATTCTTCAAAAACCTATGTATAGCTTAGATGAAGAAGAGGATGAAGATGAGTAATTCCATCATAGTATTGAAAGTGCTTTTATATGATCAACCCATAGGTTTGCTCACTCATCTACCTGGGGACCGTAATTCTTTTACCTTTGATGAAGAATATATCGAAAACACAAACCGCCCTACATTGAGTTTATCATTTAAAGATAAAGTGGGAAATTTAATTACAGAAATAAAGTCAACCCGAACACGTCTTCCCCCCTTTTTCTCCAATCTTCTACCTGAAGGGCAACTCAAAGATTACTTAGCTTCAAGGGCACATGTGGATGAAGAGAAGGAGTTTTTTCTATTATCCGTCTTAGGAAACGATTTACCTGGGGCTATAAGTATTCAATTAACATCTAATCATCAACAAGCGGAACAAGTAATTTTAAATGACAGAAAGAAGTCAGACAAAATTGATGGGCCTTTGAGATTTTCTTTGGCGGGTGTGCAGTTAAAATTTTCCGCGATTAAAAAAGCAAATAAAGGTCTCACAATACCAACTGAAGGTATAGGAGGATCATGGATAGTCAAAATACCATCCAATGAATTTCAAGGTGTTCCTGAAAATGAATACACCATGATGGAATTAGCTAGAAAGATAGGGATTGATATTCCTGAAACTATGCTTTTACCTATTAATGACATTGAAGGACTTCCAAAAGGAATTGAACGGTTAGGCCCATATGCATATGCAATCAAACGATTTGATAGAATGAATAATAAAAAGATCCATATTGAAGATTTTGCTCAAGTATTTAATGTCTATCCTGAAAAGAAATATAAAAGTGCCTCTTATCGGAACATTGCCGAAGTGATTCGAAATGAAATCGGAGAAAAAGGAATTATTGAGTTTATTCGTCGTTTTGTTTTCAATGTCTTGATAGGGAATGGGGACATGCATTTAAAAAATTGGTCGCTTATTTATTTGGATCAAAGAAAAGCTCAGTTAACTCCGGCTTATGATTTTGTTTCTACAATTCCCTATATACCTAATGAAACCCTAGCGCTCAAATTTGTAGATTCCAATGAGTTTCAATCTTTAGATTGGGAGCAATTTAAACGATTTGCAAACAAATTACATATTCCTGAAAATCTGATTTTGAGCACTGTGAAAGAAACAGTGCAAGGTTTTTTCTGAAGCATGGATTGGTGTTAAAGAACTTCCACTTTATCCTCCTTTCAGAGAAATGATCAATGTTCATTTAAAGAACATCCCTTTTTATAATTTATAAAAAATTCGGTCATTTTAGGAAACATCTACAAGGACAAGAACACTAAGAACAAGAAGGAGAAAAGATG
>Ga0207151_1096_pt1 | contig 21332 bp, 21 predicted proteins | sample Alteio_BWMinHeat_29_FD_153523 | JGI IMG/M metagenome (GOLD analysis project Ga0207151, IMG submission 153523) | Enriched cells from forest soil in Barre Woods Harvard Forest LTER site, Petersham, Massachusetts, United States -... | ecosystem: Environmental > Terrestrial > Soil > Temperate forest >... | reverse complement strand
CACTAAACGGAATGGCAGCTTGCCCAACAGCTGTACCCATAGAAAATAATGTAACTAATGATATAAAGATATACCCCAACCCATCCAAAGGTGTTTTTACAATTACAGGTATAAAAATTGGTTCGGACATCGATGTATACAACTGCATTGGGCAAATAATACTACATACAAATTTCACAAATCAAGCGGGATCAGCGTTTGGCATAGATATTAGCCAATACCCAAAAGGCATTTATTTTCTAAAAATGATCAATGATGGACAAACACAAACAAGTCAATTGATCTTAAAATAAAAAACTGGCAAGTAAAACCTCATTAAGACTACCGTCATATTTCTATTAATAGCTTGTTAATCACTAGTATCTAGGGTTATAAAATTGTAAATTATATTCAATTTAGTGCCGGATTGAGAGGAAAAACTAGATGAATGAAGCCAATTATCAAGAAAAAAGTACTTTTTTATGACAGCTCACATGCAGATTACAAACGTCTGTTTGAAGAGAGCCCCATCCCAATGTGGATCTACGATAATGTAACATTAAGGTTCATTGCCGTAAATGCCGCAGCCATAGGTTATTATGGTTATACCAATGAAGAATTTCTTCGCATGTCTATACAGGACATAAGACCAAATGAAGATATCTCTACATCAGTAGAGATCATTAAAGCCCCGATGCTGAACAACTTTTACGACAGTAGTAAAAGAAGACATTTGAAAAAAAACGGGGATGTATTTTATGCCCAGGTCTATTCCCACCCTGTTCAGTTTACCGGTAAGGTAGCGAGAGTGATGTTGGCTATGGACATCAATAACAAAGTATTGATGGAGCATAAAAACACAGAACTCAATATACTGGTACGAGAACAAAAAAGTAGATTGGATGAGATACTGTCTTCAGTTACAGAAATAATATGGTCGTGCAAGGCAGATGATATGCAGGTATTATACATCAATGACTCATGTCTTGATGTATATGGTTATACACCCGAGGAATTGATGAAGGACAGTAAGCTACTGAGTGCTGCTATACATAATGATGACAAGAACCTGGTAAAAAAAGAAACAAGTAAAGTATTGCTGAATGGCAGTGCTGAATATAATTTCCGTATCTATCACAAAGACGGCTCTCTTAAATATTTGCATACACATGCTATACTAAAAGAGCATAAAGGTGATGCTGTAATAAATGGTATCACAACAGATATTACGCAAATGTTCCTGGCCGAAGAGGCTATGAAAGAATACAGCAAAAAGATTGAGAAGATAATGGAAAGCATTACCGATGGTTTCTTTGCAGTAAATGCCAAATGGGAATTTACCTATATCAATAAAGCATCAGAAATACTTTTAAATAACAAAAAAGAAGAACTAATAGGAAAAAACATTTGGGAAAATTTTCCGAATGCAATAGGCTTAAAATTTCACAGTGAGTTGCATGCTGCATTTGATAGCAGAACGAGTGTGCATTTTGAAGATTTTATACCTGAATTGAACCGGTGGATAGCCGTTAATGCTTATCCATCAAAAGATGGTCTGTCTGTTTATTTCAGGGATATAAATGAGGACAAAGAGCAACGGATGAAGATCGAAGAGCAAAACAAGACCCTGAAAGAAATAGCTTGGATACAATCTCATAAAGTACGTGGCCCTGTAGCAAATATTATTGGCCTTGCGCAATTATTCAATTATGAGAATCCTGCTGACCCAATCAATAAAGAGATCATGGATGGTATAAAAGTAATGACAAGTAACTTGGATGAATTGATACAGGAAGTCGTTGAGATAACGAATATTTCTATTTTACCTGATAAGCCTAATGAGGCTTGATATAAATATCAGGTGTAGTAATATGGTTACTTTCATTTTGTGCTCTGTCTTTTATATAGATATCATAATGCACCGTATCTCCTGTAAGAATATGGTCTGATCTAGGGATTAAAAAAGCACCTTGCAATTTAAAAGTACAATAGCCTTGAATCCCATATTGAGGGTTTTCAATCTTTTGGTCTATTGGTGGAAAGAAATAGCCTTGAACAGAATCATTACGGCTGTCCTTCATATATATATCATACTTTGTTCCCGACTGGTCATTACCCAGATCAGCATCTCCATCTTGCAAATGAAAAATAATAAACACCGTATCAAAGCTATTTCCTGCCCTTACAGAATCAGGGGTCATGCTTACTAATGCGATTTTAGGTATTTTTGACATACTATTTTTATGGCAGGCGGCAAACGCCAACAGCATTAACGCAACCATAAAAAATACCATTCGTTTCATATTAATCAAAGTTAAGGAAAGTGGCTTATAGTTTTGAGTTAAAAAATACCGGTTATTTAAATGATATCAACGTTAAAAACTTTGAAAATATTGCTTTAGAAATATTCAATTATCAATATAAAAACAATGGGCTTTATCAACAGTATACAGACGCTATTGGGCGGGTTCCTTCTGAAGTAAATGCCATAGAAAAAATACCTTTTTTGCCCATTTCATTTTTCAAGACACATAAAGTAATATCCGGCAATTGGACCGAACATGCATTGTTGTTTGAAAGTAGTGGTACCACAGGCGAAATAACTTCAAAGCACTATGTGTATGATGAACAATTGTATGAACGATCATTACTAAAAGGGTTTAAGCAGTTTTATGGCAGCCCATCTGACTATACTATTCTTGGCTTGCTTCCTTCTTACCTTGAAAGAAAAACATCTTCACTGGTGCATATGGCCCGGGTGTTGATGCGTGAGAGTGGTCATACTGCATGCGGCTTTTATTTGAATGAATGGGATAAACTGGCAGCTGTATTGCAGCAGCTTGAAAATGAACAACAACCTACCCTGCTGCTTGGTGTAACATTTGCATTACTTGATTTTGCCGAGAAACATTCATTGAATTTGAAGCATACTATTGTGATGGAAACAGGTGGCATGAAAGGAAGAAGAGAAGAATGGACAAGAGCAGAAGTACATAGTTTTTTAAAAAAACAACTGGGCTTACAACAGGTACACTCTGAATACGGCATGACTGAGCTACTATCACAGGCATACTCCAAAGGTGATGGTATCTTCTACCCTTCAGATACTATGAAAGTATTAATAAATGATATAAATGACCCATTGGAAGTACAAAGAACCGGTACCGGCGTCCTAAATATTATTGACCTTGCTAATGTACATTCCTGCTCATTTATTGCTACTGAAGATATAGGGACCGTAAACTACAACAATAGCTTTGAGGTACTTGGCAGGATGGACCACTCTGCCCTGAGAGGCTGTAGTTTAATGGCTTTATAATTCTTTTTAAAAATTACCGGACTATTTATATATTTGCACCCCTGAACAAAATTAAGCCCGGGTGGCGAAATTGGTAGACGCACTGTGTTCAGGTCGCAGCGTTCGCAAGGATGTGCTGGTTCGAATCCAGTCCCGGGCACTAAAAATCCACTCTTAATAGAGTGGATTTTTGCATTTATGCTTGTTATACATTCACCTACCTAAAGGATCAGTAACTGGTAAAACAATAAAAATTGAATAATCTGTTCCAATAGTCAAATACATATTTAGTTTGCTTTGATGATTATCGTCATAGGCCTGTTCAATTTGCATATGCATTTTTGTGTAGTATACCCGGTGTTCTGTTTAATAAACGAACTTTGGGGTCTTAAACGAGTAAAAAAGAAACAATGGAAAGGAAAATGAGACCGGAGAGTTTGATGATGTCTTACGGCTACAAGCCTGAATTATCTGAAGGGGCAATTAAAAGCCCAATTTTTCAAACCTCAACATTTGTATTTAAAAGTGCAGAAGAAGGTAAGGCTTTTTTTGAAGTGGCTTATGGCTTAAGAGCACAGCATGAGGGTGAAGAACTTGGCCTTATTTATAGCAGGATCAACAATCCTGACCTTGAAATACTAGAAAACAGATTGACACTATGGGATGAAGCTGAGGAATGTGCGGTATTTGAAAGTGGCATGTCAGCTATCACAACAGTATTGCTTGAATTTTTAAAGCCAGGCGACCTGTTACTAACAAGCACACCATTGTATGGTGGCAGTGATCATTTCACAAAAAAAATATTACCTAAATACGGAATACATGTTGCTTCATTTAAAGTAGGCCAGACCGAAGAAGAGATCATTGAGATCGTAAATAAAACAGGGATGGCCGATAAGCTGGCAATGATATTTATTGAAACTCCGGCTAACCCTACCAATGATCTTATAGACATTGCAGGCAGCAAAACTATTGCCAAACATTTCTCTAGTGATTCACAACATGTGTACCTGGCAGTTGATAATACCTATATGGGCCCAATATGGCAACACCCATTAAAACATGGTGCTGACCTGGTATTATATTCTGCTACCAAGTACATTGGAGGGCATAGTGATGTAATAGCAGGAGCTTGTCTCGGCTCAAAAGAATTAATAAAAAGAGTAAAAATACTGCGCACCTTTTTAGGCAACATGGCTGGCCCATGGACTGGATGGTTATTGTTGCGTAGCCTTGAAACATTAAAAGCACGTATGGATATACAAGCATTTAATGCCGAAAAAGTGGCTGATTTTTTAAACAATCATCCGCTTGTTGAAAAAGTATATTACTTGGGCAATATAACTGAGCAGAATAAACGCCAGTATGATATAAAAAAACGTCAATGTCTTTCTAACGGTGGTATGATATCTTTTGATATCAAAGGCTCGGAGAATGATGCGTTTAAATTCCTGAATTCTTTAAAGCTGATAAAACTGGCCGTAAGCCTTGGAAGTACAGAAAGCCTTGCAGAACACCCCGCTACAATGACACACGCAGATGTAGACCCTGCAGATAAACAAGCATTGTCTATTACTGAAAAAATGGTAAGACTGTCTATAGGGGTGGAAAGTTATCATGATATTAATTATGACATAGAACAAGCATTTGATCAGGTAAAAAGTTCAAAATAATAAAACTACAACATTTATTTACAAATAAAATATACATCACTAATAGCCCCAGCTTTTTATGAAAGTTGGGGCTATTAGTGTAAAACAGTTTCATATACACGCCCGAACTGAAATTTTATAAAGATTTTCTAAAATACTATAATGAAGCTTTCTATAAAGTGGCATAGCTTTGCTATTGAAATAATCGGCAAAACTATCTATTTATAAATAAGAAATCTGGCATGAAACACGTAATAGCTATATTATCATTCCTCACACTCACCTCGATTTCAAATCTGTATGCTCAAAACGAAACCGTAGCAAGTTCGCAGACTAGGATACTTAATACCTATTTTGAAGTAAAAAATGCATTAGTTGCAGGGAATTCAAATCTGGTAGCACTTAAGTGTAAAGAACTAGAAACTGATATAAATACACTTCCAATTGAAAAGATGGGTAATGATGAAAAAGATTTGTGGTTAACCTATGAAAAAGAAATTGAATCGAATATCAAACACATGTATGAGACCAATGACATTGCTATTCAAAGAAAAAATTTCATTGACCTATCTGAAGGCATGTATAAAATTGTCAAATCATTAAAAACAAATAGCAATACGGTATATCAGCAATATTGCCCAATGAAAAAAGCGGCATGGCTAAGTGAGGTACCGGATATTAAGAACCCATACTACGGCAAACAAATGCTAACATGTGGTAAAACCATTGAAAAAATAGCACCTAGATCTAAATAAACCCGGTTCAGCATCTTGATAAAACCGGTAGCCATTTTAGCATGAAAATTTTCAGATTAATTTGCACATATTTATTCTTGCCTATTCTTGCCATAGCTCAACATGGCAAAATGCAAATGCATATGACAGGTGAGATGGACAATACAAAAAACAGGTTGCCTTTTTATACTAAAATCAATAACAGGGATATCTACCATCTATATTTAAATGACACGATAGTAAACTATACGGGCAAAACAAGACCTGCAATGGCTATTAATGGATCTATACCCGGTCCGGTTCTTGATTTTACAGAAGGGGATACTGCAGAAATATATGTGCATAATGATATGATGATGGAAACATCTATCCATTGGCATGGGTTGATCTTACCAAATCGATACGATGGTGTTTCATACCTGACCACAGCGCCAATCAAAGCAGGCGAAACTCATTATTTTAAATTTCCACTCGTTCAACATGGTACCTATTGGTATCACTCGCATACTATGACACAAGAGCAAAGTGGTTTATATGGGGCATTCATTATTCACGAAAAACCACAAACAGAGATAAAAGAATACACCTTATTATTAAGTGACTGGACAGATGAAAATCCGGAACAGGTACAACGATCATTACATAATGCTACCGACTGGTATGCTATAAAAAAAGGTAGTACACAAGATTATTTACAGGCAATACGATCAGGAAATTTAAAAACAAAGCTCACAAATGAGTGGAAAAGAATGATGGCCATGGATGTGAGTGATGTGTACTATAATAGATTCTTTAGCAATGGTAAAACAGAAGATTCAACTACTCAATTCAAAGCAGGTGATAAAATACGACTTCACATTGTAAATGGGAGTTCTTCTACTTATTTCTGGCTAAAGTATGCAGGAGGCAAATTAAATGTAATAGCAAATGATGGCGAAGATGTGCAGGATGTTTCTGTTGACCGTATGATAATTGCTGTTGCAGAAACATATGATGTCATAATCGAAATTCCAGAAAATGGTAGTTATGAATTTTTAGCAACTGCTGAAGACCGTACAAATGCTACATCATTATGGTTGGGTAGTGGTAATAAGCATTATGCATCAAAACTCCCAAAGCTAAAATATTTTGAAGGAATGAAAATGATGAATGGCATGATGGATGCTAATGGCAATATGAAAGAGATGGATGAGATGGAGATGAGCAATCAGTCGATGGACATGAATACTGTAATGTATCCCGAAATGAGTGAAGAAGGGAAAAATGATACCACAAGTGCTACAACCAATGATATTACTACACTCAACTACACTATGTTAAGATCCTCACAGCCAACCGTTCTACCAGCAGGACCAACCAAGGTCTTGAATTTTGAACTAACAGGTAATATGAACCGATATGTTTGGACCATCAACAATAAAACAGTTTCAGAAACGGATAAGATAAAGATAAAAAAGGGAGAGCATATAAGGATCATTTTATACAACAATACCATGATGCGCCACCCGATGCATTTACACGGGCACTACTTCCGGGTATTGAATGGACAAGGTGAGTATTCACCATTAAAAAATACACTTGATATAATGCCAATGGAACGTGATACCATAGAATTTTTGGCTTCGGAAAGTGGTGATTGGTTCTTTCACTGCCATATTCTATATCATATGATGAGTGGTATGGGACGTATCTTTAGTTATGACAACTCACCATCAAATCCTGAAATACCTAACCCAATAAAAGAAATCAAAAAAATATATGCTGATGACAGAAAATTTTACGGGTCAGCAAAAATAGGGTTAGAGACAAATGGCAGCGATGGCAATATAGCTATGGCAAATACCAGGTGGAAATTCTCAACCATGTGGCATCTGGGATTGAAAGATATTTATGGCTATGAGGATGAAGTGATCGCCGGCCGTTATTTTACCACAAAACAGTGGCTATATGGCTATACAGGATTTGATTATCATTATAAAAAAGTTGACCACTCAGAACTTAATTTACTTGGCCAGTTGAGTGATAAGAACAACAGACAGACTATCGTATTTGGTGTAGCATATACCCTACCTATGTTATTTATTGCAGATGCCAGGATAGATGGTAATGGGAAATTGAGATTCCAATTAGGTCGGGAGGATATATCTTTGACAAACAGGCTGCGGTTTTTAATAATGGGAAACACCGATAAAGAATATACTATTGGGTTGAGATACATTATCACAAAATATTTTTCTGTTTCTACCCATTACGATAGTGATATGGGAATGGGGGTTGGCATTACTGTTAGTTATTAAATTCATTCATTTTTTTTGTCTGTTTTGAAATTAACCGCAATAACTACATCATATGAAACAGATTTTTTAGTAAAAAGGATATAGACCAGAAATGAGATTGTATAAAACAATAAACCAACATTAATGCAAGACATTAAAATAGCCATAACAGGTTGGGGCAGCATCTCTCCTTTGGGTGTAAATAGTGAGGATGTGTGGAAACGATACTTAGATAATGAACATTGTTTTGCTAAAATAGATTTTCATGGAGTGCAAGAATGGGCGACAGTACTTTCCAAAGAAGGCAAGGCCATAATATCCGCTTTAAGTGCAGAAAAATCAAGGTACAAACAGCTTGATCCAAGTACCTGGTATGCTATGGCAGCTTCTAGAAAGGCGATACAACAGGCTTGTTGGCAGGGAAACACAGAATTTGGCATTAACATAGGTTCGTCAAGAGGTGCTACTACAGCTTTTGAAAAATACCATACTCAATATATAGAAAGCGGCAAGCAAATAGTTGACCCAATTACTTCTCCAATAACAACATTAGGAAACATTGCCAGCTGGACAGCCGCAGACCTAGGTGCCACTGGACCAGTTATATCGCATTCAATTACATGCTCTACTGCTTTGCATGCTATGGTTAACGCGGCTGCATGGTTAAAAGCTGGTTTCTGCACCCGGTTTCTGGCAGGAGGAAGCGAAGCTCCTTTAACTTCATTTACTCTGGCTCAAATGAAAGCGCTGAAAATATACTCATCGCTTGATGATCAATATCCTTGCCGTGCTTTGGATATCAGCAAAAAACAAAACACTATGATCTTAGGTGAAGGAGCAGCCAGTTTTTGTTTGGAAACGAAATCAGACAAAGCGCTTGCCTATATTAGCGGTATTGGTTATGGCACAGAACCCATTAGTCATGGCGCTTCATTATCTGCAGATGCCTTGTGCTTGCAAAAATCGATGAAAATGGCGCTGGATGGTCATGACCCGGAAACTGTGGACGCAATTATACTGCATGCTCCTGGTACAATTAAGGGCGACATGGCCGAGATGAAAAGCATTGAATCAGTCTTTCGCCAACACAAGCCGCTCTTAACATCCAACAAATGGAAGATAGGACATACGTTTGGAGCCTCAGGGGCTCTGAGCATGGAAATGGCCCTGCTCATGTTACAACACAACCAATTCATTCAGCCTCCTTACCTGGCCCCTCAGCATCAGGATAGGCCATTGAAAAAGATACTGATAAACGCGATAGGCTTTGGTGGGAACGCGGTAAGTGTACTTATAGAAAATTAAAAAAAATCGATAAAAATTTGCGTAGTTAAATAACTACGCATACATTTGTAGTCAAATAGCTACATAATGAATTTAAGACGCGATGTTTTTCAAGCCATAGCAGACCCTACAAGAAGGGCAATACTACTGCTGGTAGCCACACAATCAATGACAGCAGGTGCAATAGCATCAAACTTTGACACAGCCAGACCGACAGTTTCAAAACACTTGCAAATACTTACTGAATGTGAACTACTTGAACAAGTACAAAACGGTAGAGAAATTTATTACAACATAAATGCAAAAAACATGAAAGAAGTAGCCGACTTTATTGAGCCATTCCGCAAGATGTGGGATGACCGGTTTAACAAATTGGAAACTATAATGAAAAAATACAAAACAAAATAACATGGAACAAAAAACAAAGATACATGCCGAAGATGGCAAACAGGATCTAATCATTACCAGAGAATTTGATCTGTCTGTAGAATTAGTTTTTAAAGCACATGCAGAACCTGAAATTATTGAGCAATGGATGTCCAATCCATATACAACAGCTAAGGTGCTAAAATTTGAAAGCAAAAAGTATGGTAGCTATCAAATTGAATCGATTGATGCAAAGGGAAACGTAGCACTCCGAACCAACGGGGTTATACATGAGTTTATCCCGAACCAGAAGATAACAAGGACGTTTGAAATGGGAAACACACCTTTTGGTGTTCAGTTGGAGATCTATGAATTTGAACGACTTACTGATGATACCAGCAAACTGACTATGCATGTAGTATATGAATCGGGTGCACAAAGAGATCAGGTATTAAAATTGCCTTTCGCACAAGGCATAAACATGGCACATAATCGTATACAGGATATCTTAAACAAACTAAAATAACATATCATGACAAAGAGAAACAAGATCATTTATTGGATCTCCACCCTTTGGCTGGCATTAGGAATGACAGCTACCGGAATAGGACAGTTATTAAAAATGAAAGAAGGATCGGGAGCAGCAGACAGTATTACGCACTTAGGATATCCTATGTATATTCTTACAATGCTGGGCATTTGTAAAATTTTAGGAGTTGTGGCAGTGCTCATCCCTAAATTTCCATTGCTCAAAGAATGGGCTTATGCCGGCCTATCCTTTATCATATTTGGGGCTATATATTCTCATGTGGCCAGCGGAGATAGTGCCAAAGAATTTTTCGGACCGGTATTATTATTGGTACTCATTGGTTTATCCTGGTATTTTAGACCTGATGATAGAAAAGTTATTTTGGCTAATTTTAGTAAATGAACAGCATGAATCCAAAAGTTGATTTTTTCTTCAACAAAGACACTAAGTGGCAGAAAGAATATGAGCAAATGAGAACGATTGCTCTTGATTGTGGACTTGTGGAAAAATTGAAATGGGGTTGTCCTTGTTACACATTTCCCGCGTCAATTGGAGGGAAGGAAACGAACATAGTCTTAATACATGGATTTAAAGAATATTGTGCGTTCCTATTTTTTAAAGGTGCTTTATTAAGTGACCCAAGTGGTATCCTTATCCAGCAAACGGCCAATGTACAATCAGCACGTCAGATCCGGTTTACAAATGTCAAGGAAATCGTTAAAATGAAGCCGATCCTGAAAGCCTATATTTATGAAGCTATTGCGGTGGAAAAAGCTGGTTTGCAAGTGGAACTTAAAAAGACATCTGAATATACAATACCCGAAGAATTTCAATCACAATTGGATGCAAAACCTACATTAAAAAAAGCTTTTAAAGCATTAACTCCCGGTCGACAAAGAGCCTATATTTTTTATTTCTCACAACCCAAACTATCCAAAACCAGGGAGTCGAGAGTCGAAAAATATGTGAAGCAAATCCTTAATGGAAAGGGTTTGGATGATTAGATCCCATTTGCAATATTTCAGTAAATAAATGAACAGTATGAAAAAGCAATTATCCCCAAAACAAAAAGAAGAACTACTTACCACATTAAAAACCCGTTTTGGGAAAAATGGGAACCGCCATAAAGGTATTGAATGGGCAAAAGTACAGGTGAGATTAGAGGCTAATACCGAGAAATTATGGTCGCTCAATGAAATGGAAACAACTGGTGGGGAGCCTGATGTGGTAGGTTATGATAAAAAGACGGGCGAATATATGTTTTATGATTGTTCAACAGAAAGCCCTAAGGGCCGCAGGAGTTTTTGTTACGACCGCGAGGCGCTTGAATCAAGAAAAGAATTTAAACCGAAAAATAGCGCTGTGAATGCCGCTACGTCCATGGGTATTGAGCTATTAACGGAAGAACAATACCGTGAGCTGCAACAACTTGGAATTTTTGATATAAAAACATCGAGCTGGGTGAAAACTCCTGCCAATATCAGAAAGCTAGGCGGGGCCCTTTTTTGTGATCATCGTTACGATACTGTTTTCTTATATCACAACGGTGCAGAATCTTATTATGCAGCCCGTGGTTTTCGTGGATCACTAAGAGTTTAAAGAAAATCACCTTGTACAAAGAATTATTTCAAGCAATTTACACATTAAAAAACATACTTATAAAGTCTTCTTACAAACCCAGCACCTAAGGTGCTGGGTTTAATATGAATAACAAAAAAGGGATAATCATATGATTATCCCTTTTGGCGGAGAGAGAGGTTTCAGAACCTCCTTCCTAATACCGCTATTTATCAATATCTTATAAAGGCTTTAATTCTTTACTCACCGAATCACTCACCTTTCTTGTTAGCTTTGTCTACAATGCTGAAGCAAATATACAAAAAGAGCTTTATTCAGAAAAATTGTAAGGCTGTTTTAATTGAATTGGTACATGGGAAATGATTGGCCCCAATAAGTCTTTTCTTCTTTAACAGCTATGCCCTGAATCAACTAACAAATGATAATGCAGTAATTGTAGGTAGTGCATGAAAATTAGGCTGTACAGATAAGATTTGAAAACAGCCAAGACGACGGAAGTGTTTGTAGTTGGAGGAAATTGTCCCAACTCTAAGCAATGATCTCCGGATATAATTCAAGGAATACCGGATCAAAGTCAAAAGCCTGCGGAGGAAGCTGTAGCTGTTGCAACTTCTTTTGAAAAGTACCTTTCCTGTCCGCATTTATTATCTTATTCCATATCCCGTATTTCTTAAACGCTATCTCTATATACTCCCAGTAGTTTTTATAGTGCTCTATGGCATTGTTGCCAAAGGCTGCCCACTCATGTGGTTTATAACGAAAACCGGTAATTGATTGGCGTTTGGATGATTCGATAATGCAAAGCAGAGCTTGATGGTTGTAAACGGTATCTACCAACTCACGATCTTTTAGTTTGCTGCAAGCCACGAAAACGACCAACTGGTCCGCATTTTTCTGACCAAGCAAATCGACAAGAAATTTTTCATCTTCATGTGTCAGGATATAGCCGCGCCTGAACAGGGCTTTGGCAAAATGGTACTTGCTAATGAGCAACTCATTGCTATACAACTCCTGCAAAGAAGTTAACCCTGAATCGTCAGTATCATTTACCTCCAGCCTGATCTCGTTGCAGCCTAGGATAAAGCTAAGGAAAGATGAGTCGTGTTTCTTAGCTTCTGCCAGCCAGCGGTTGAGTGCAGGCTTTTTTCCGGGTATCCTAATATTGAGCTTTAACTCTGCATTTAGCACCTCTACCTCAAATTCGTCAAATTCTGAGATATTTTCCTTAACCCAGTCATAGACCATTCCTTCCCGCTTTTTTATATCCTTAATAGTATCGATGATTTCCTTTGCCTTTGTTTTTGCTGCATTCATCCTCCTCGTTTCCAATTCCTTCTGTTCAACAGCTTGTCTTTGCGCTGCTATGCGCTGCTGCTCCTGTTCAGTTTGTGCCTTGCTGGTGACAAAGTCAAAAAAGTAAACATCGCAGCTGCGCTCATCAAAGGAAAGCTCAGACAGTTTTACGGGTTTGTTCATCCACTTGGTCATTACCTGGTTGTTCTGACCAAGAAAAGGCAACTTATACTGGCTATTCAGTTGAAAGTGTTCTACGGTCTCATCCAAACGGAAAAAGTTCTCATAAGGCGTAAGGTATTTTATATCCCGTGTCATCTGTGACTGGTCGTGGACGTCAAAATTATCAAGTATCCATACAAGGTATATTCCGTTATTGCGGTAGAACTCATGTCTGCCAAGCAGGTATTTTAGTGAGAGGTTAGACAGCTGGATTTCAAAAACGATCTGCTTTCCCTTATAGATGCAATAAACGTCCGGGCGCCTCTTCTCCATACCCAGCGTGATGACTTTATTGTCTATAGCAATTGTACCAGGTTCAATCCCTTCGATTATCGCCAGCCGAGTGCCGATTTTATTTTTCAGTTCAATATGCCTTAGACTTTCCTTTGCCAGAAAGACCCGATTGATCTCGTCTATTTCCCTGGGGCTAAGACTGCTATCGGTGAGCTTACAGGGCTGATGATATGGTTCGTGTTTAAAATGTAGGCGGTCAAATTTGCTTGTCGAGACATTGAGCTTCTGCATGCATTCGCAGCAATAAAGTTCTATCTCATCCCTATGAAATTGCCTTCTGGTGATAAAGCCATTTTTAGCCGTATCAAATACCTGTTCCGCTTCGATCACCTCTCCTGATTTCTCGTCAAAAGCAACCCTTATTGAACGTTCATACCCTGACATTATTCTATTTTTAGCTACCCATCGGGTCGAATTGCAAAGATAAGCCAGTTTATACTTGAAAAATATCCTGATGTGATAAGTGTGCTGTTCATATTAGCTAAATGTTTCTGTTGCATCATTAGTCCTTTCTTCGGACTTTTGAATCCTTAATCAGCAAAACATCTTACCCGGAAAATGGAACATCATTTTGAGTTGCCGGTGGCTTATGGAGGAGAAGTCCATCACTTCAACGGGAGACTGGTTACTTTTGGATACAGTTACCGGTTATACATTATCGTCAAGGGTAAGGAACTTGTATTCGAAAGGGATGAAGACCAGGACTATCGTGTGTTGGATGAAGGAGACTCTATAAAAATCATCGCAGATCGGGGCCTGCTCGAAGCCATTGTTGCGAGCTTGAAAAAACTAACATAGTGTTATTCCAGCCTTTACCCGGTAAACTTTAACTATCACATGCTACCAAATAGCAAAATAAACTCCCTGAATTGTAATTGTTGATCATGTTTAAAATTTTATGATTATGACGAAGAATATCTATTTCGATGAGTCAGGATTTACCGGTTATAATTATTTAGACCCGCTGCAACCGATCTTCACATTGGCGAGTACTGATATTTTTCCGGAGATTGCAGAAATAATTTTAAAGGAATCATTTCCGAACTATAAAGGGGAAGAATTCAAATTCTCCTCTTTGTGGAAGTCGAGCAGGAAGCTGTTCCCGGATTTTGCGGCAAAGCTCAAACCTTATGGGGAGGGAATCCATTTCTGGGTCATTGATAAACCATTTACGGTACTTGTAAAGATGGTCGACTTCCTTGTAGAACCCGGTATTACCGCAGCAGGATATGATTTTCTTGCAGATGGTTTTGGCAGGAAGTACGCGAATTACATTCATTTTGGATTAAAGAACCTTGGGACGCCGGGATGTTTAGAAGAACTATTGGAGGGATACCAGCTTTTTAGCCGAGAACCGTCTAAGGCATCATTACATACATTCAGGGCGACCCTGAAAAGAGTATATAAAAAGCAAAGCCTGGAAGTAAAAACACTGATCGGTGAAATGATTGAGGGCGCTAATAATTTTGAGCAATATTCAGACCTGGCAACTTTTAAAGCTACCAATGATCTTCAGTTTACTGCGATGCTTGCGGCAGTGGCAGACTGGCGAAAGAAATTCTCAGAAGACTTTTCTATTATGCATGATGCGTCATCCAATTTTCTAAGACAAAAAGAAACTTGGGAAACCGTAACCAGCAAGAGTGTATCTCAGCAGTTACATCCTCTAGGGGATGGCACCTACGTCGAGTTTCCCCTCAGGGTATTAGCAACACATTCCGTTGATTCAAAAGATAATTATTCTGTTCAGCTTTGCGATTTACTTGCCGGATTTGCCGCCCGTCATTTTGACTTGAAGCAAACTAAGGAAGAGAGGGATATCCTGGACGCTATGGTTGAGGCGGGGCTATCCGCTGCCAGTTTTAATAGTATAAGGCCGGGTAACGACTTTCCAAATTTCCCTCCTAAAAAGTTGAATGGGCCGGATGCTGTTGATTTAATGATAAACATTATGAAGGGTGAGTAGAAACCTGCTACGCAACGATTGATAGTTAGGTATGGAAAAACTCTTTATCAAAAGTCTCCGAAAATATCTTAATCACTTTTTCCGTATCAGTTTTAGCTAAATCCTCTGGAGGCCCCCAAGGTGTATTATTCGCGTCAAGAATGTAAATTTCATTGGTTTCTCTATCTCTCAAAACGTCAAGTTCACCATAGTCCATTCCTATTTGCTCGCAAAATGTAATGATCTTTTCAACCTCTTCCGTAGAAAATACTTCTAGTGGCGATTTAATAACCGAATATTCAAAGTAATCACTAAACCTTTTTTTTGCACTTCGATACTTCAAAAAAATCAAGGGAATGGTCTGTCTAAAAATTGGCACTCTTATATCCTCATACTTTTTATCACTCGTGACATTATTGATTAGTTTCTGATAAACGGATGTTTCAGCAATCTTTTCTACTGGAGACTTAACTATCACCCCGTCCTTTACTGCATTAAGATTGCTTTTTTTTAAGCAGTCACCAATAAATTTTGTAGGATCTACATTCAAACAATATCCAAAAGTACCATTGAACACCTCGTCAACCTTTACTTTACTAATATCTTTACACTTACTGTTTAAAATGGGGTGAGTTTGATTCTCTAAAAATGGCATCGTTCTTCTATAGGTGGTATCTTCCCAGGATATAATCAACCTGTATTTCTTCTTTATATTCCTTGTAATGCCATAATCTAAATAATTCATTATTTTATGAATTACGCTGTGTTTACTAGGCCTCTCTGGATAGAATAAAACATTTCGTGCTCTTTCTGAAAACATAAATATTATTTTTATGCAATATATAGTTGACCAATAGATTTTATACTTTTGACGTAACCATGAATAACCGATAACTTAAAATTATCCTGTGCCTAAACTACTAATTATTTCATTGAATGGAGATCCTTTAGGTCAATATGGGACCGAACACGCAGGCGGCCAGGTAAAGTACATTCTTGAACTTGGCAGATATTTGGTACGAGAAGGATGGGAGATAGACGTATTTACAATTAGAAATGGAGAAACGTCAAAGGAAAGTGTAGTTACTGAAGGATTTAATATAGTGCGATTTTCACTTCCGAACGAGAAAGACTACTCGTACTCAATCTCTGAGTTTGATATTACGACGATAAACACATCTATTGCATCCTATGTTATCGACAATAAATGTCAGTACAACCTCCTATTGTGTTGCTACTGGCTAAGTGGTATTGTCGGTCTCTCATTGCGAGAGATAATTCAAAGGAAGATGTTGATGTCATTTTGTTCACTTGGCTATTTTAAAAGGGTTTTATCAGATATGCCTGAAAGCCTAGATGCAAGGATAGAGACGGAAAAATATATTGCACAGAACTGTGATCATATTATAGCGACATCTTCAGAAGAAAAGAATGTCCTAATTGCTGAATATCGTGTATCATCAGATAAAATATCAGTTATCCCCAGAGGAGTGGATCTAAATGTCTTTTACAAATACTAATCTTTTTAAGCTAATATTTATTGGCAGACCAGTTCCAGAAAAGGGCCTGAACGAACTTCTGATGGCGCTGGCCTTACTACCTGAATACAATTGGACCTTAACAGTTGTGGGACAGGTTTCGAAGTTAAATGTCGGCAATGCATTGACAGATTCCCTACCTGCTAAACAGCTTTTCTATGTGGGGGCCGTTGATAACAGTTTAGTGTGTGGTTTGCTTAACGAACATGATATCGTAATTATACCCTCTCACTATGAGAATTTTGGGAATATTGCTCTTGAAGCAATGGCATGCGGGAAGGCAATTATTGCATCAAGAACGGGAGGTTTAAAGGAAATAATAAAAGATAACTACAACGGCATTCAATGCTCTCCAAAGGACTACGTAGATTTGTCTCTAAAATTGAAATTGATATTTGATAGGCCGGAGCTAATAGCGTTCTTGGGCAATAACGCCTTAAATGAAGTGCAATTGTATTCTTGGCCTACTATTCTAAAAATGACGACTACACTTTTTAAAAGTTTGGAATGAACATAGCTGTTTTTTTTGCCCACCCCGATGACGCCGAGATATGGGCTGGCGGTACTTTAAAGAAACATGTTGATCTTGGAGACAAGGTGACGTCTTACATGTTTCACGAGCTCAATGATATAAGAATAGCCGAAAGTAAACAAGCATTATCAATTTTGGGCATCCGAGGTGAATATCACAATACGCAACCATATCAACAACCAAATTTTGAAAATTTATTGAAGTGTATCGAAGTAATGCCCGATGTAGTTATCACACACTGGGAAAAGGATACCCATATAGAACATCAATTGGTTTTTAGATTGAGTTTAATGTTGGCTCATTTTGCAAAAAGATATCACAAAAAGACCCCTTGTCTTTTAATGACTTCAACATATGGAGGTCAGGGGATTGACACTTTATTTAGCCCTACCATCATTGTTGATATCACAAATGAAATCCAATCAAAGAGGGAAGCCATACTTTGCCACGTTAGTCAAAGACCTGAAAATATCCTAAATGATATTGAATCACAGAACAGAATTTTGGGTAGTCAAGTAAAAACCCAATTTGCAGAAGGGTTTATCGAATACCCCCTATTTGGTTTCAAAAGAACTGCTTTAAGAAGTAATTTAGGCGATTTATTTATAAATGGTGGCGGTTGAAAAGTGGCGTTGAATTGCACCTAGCAAATCTTCAACTCGGTAGCACACATTCGGGATGCCTTCAAGGCAGTTGTGATACCAAGCAGCGCCTAGAAAATGACAACCACTAGATATTGTCAGATGATAGTCACTATAATTATCTCCTATGTAAAGACAGTCTTGCAGACTGAGATGATGTCGATCTGCCATCTTAATTAAAGCGGTTGGATTCGGTTTTGGCTCTGTCAATAAATCGTCACCGATAATCTCTTTGAATAGATGAAATATATTGGCCTTCAGCAAGGAGTAGTTTAAACTATGTTGATCTCTACCACTTAGAACAAAGAGGGGATATTGCATGCTGAGCACCTTAATAGCATCAATCAAGTCGTCTCTATAGAGGGCAGCGTCAACCTTTCGAATATTTAATTCAAGAATAAGCTGATATGCCGTTGAGACATCTTCGCTTTTTAGAAAATTTCGACAAATGCCGTAATCGGATGTTGCCTCCTGTATATACTTGAACGTGTCACTTTCATCTAACTTTTCGTCAAATTGCCTAAGAATAGCCAAAATATCGTTGTCCGTGGAATTCACATTTTCAACAATAGTATGATCAAAATCAAAAATCAGTGCTTTTCCCAATCGCATCTTTAGTAATAGGTTAAATAAATTCCTTTTGTGAAGTAGGGGTTACCTTTTTCAATAATAGAAATCTCAAGTTCTGAAATGTCTTTATGGAAGTCACTCAACACTTTATTTGAGATAGTCCGCAATAGTCCCATTATTAGCGAGTTTCGTTCTGCAATAAAATATTTGAAAATGTTTATCACCCGGTTGTCGCCAATGGAGCTCATCATCGAGATATCGGAGTAATGTTCTACTAAATATTTTTCAATGTCATTTTCATATTTGTTAGGCAAGTTGACACTGGCACGCTGAAACATTAAATAGCTAAATTTACTTAATAATTCTAAGTAGTCTAAATTATTGTCGTGCGCAATTTGAATTGCATTGTCTATTGTTGACTTTATATCGCTTGTTCTATCCCCGATTTTAAAAAGATAGTTTGCATAGTTGATCAGAGCACGACATATATTTGGAGATGATTTAAGTCTCTTAGCCATGAATATTGCATTTTCTAATTCTCCTTTTATTAGAAGTTCATCTGTATTATATAGCGCGTTGATATAAGAGGAGTCTATTAGTCGGTCACAGATTTGAGTGAGATTGGATGTTCTCTTAATAATATCAAGACTCTTTTTCCACCAATCCGGAGTTTTAAGTCCTTCCCCTTTTTCCAAATACACAGCGCCCATATCCACGTAGGCTTCTGAAAGTCCTTCCCAGTCTTTAATTTCTTCAAATATTTTAATAGCAATGGTGTGTAATTCTAGTGCTTCATCATAATTACCAGCGTTTTTTTCAATAACCCCTTTATAATTCAGCGCCTTTGCATATTCAATGGCATCGTTCTCCTTAAAATAATTGATAGCTTTATCAATGTAGATCCTAGCTTTTGGTGTGTCATCCAAATGATCAAAATAGTATTTTGCAAAGTGATAAAATACAATCCCCTCGTATCCTTCTTTTTGCACTAAATGTGTTAATACATGCAATGAACGAATCAGGTTGTATGTGTCTTTGTTATGGCCTAGTTGTGGGCCTAACCTGATCAACCAGTCAAGGGTGTCAGCTTCAAGTTCATAAAGTTCCTGGGAACTCTCTTCGTTAGATTGCTTTAAGCAATCTAACGTCTTTTTGAAAAATGAATAAGCATCTGCGGGTTCGCTTTTTCTTATTAAGTTGTGCGCCTCCTTATTTGAATAAATTGCGCTGTTACTAAAGTCTTTGATTGCTTCATACTGATAGCACAGTTGTCGAAATGAGAAAACTGGACTGCTAGAGTCCAGTGCTCTAAGGTATTTGATAACATTTTTGTGTAAGTTATTACGTTGGAGGGGCGGTATGGAATTATATACTATTTCTCTAGTTAGCTCATGATCGAATTTTAGATAAGTTGTATTGGCATCGTCGATGACTAATAATTCGTATGCAATCAACTCATCTAACAAAGATGAATCGACGAGATACTGCTCAACCAAATCTATAGGAAATCTATATCCAAATGTTGCTGCAGTTTTTAAAATAGTATCAACTGGATACCCTTCTAATTTGCTTTGAACGGTTCTTATCAAATCTTGATAAATTGACGAGTATGTAGAGGTGTTCAGTTCATGCCTAACATTATCAATGCATACTTTTCCTCCCGTAGTTTGTTGTAAGATCCCTTTCGTTTTGAGATTTTTTAGAATAGCAATAAACTCTTGAAAATTCTCTGTCGCCTGATATTTCTTTAAGAAGTCTGCAGTGGCTTTATCAATTGAAACTTCGTCGATAAAGTTTCTCAGCAAATCAGAAATGTTCGTCGCTCCCAGATCGAAGATTAATATGCTGTCTCGTTCTATTAGATTCTCCAGGTACAGTTTTAAATTGTTTTCACCTATTTCGTTATCCCTCGCGGTGCAAACAATTTTGGTGGACTTATTGCTATCAATTATTGATTTGAAGAGTTTATAATCAAGCAATGAAAAATTGTGTATGTTGTCAATCAGGACAATTCTGGATTCAAACATCCTTACAAATAGTTCAGTAACAGCACTGATAATTATGTCATAATTAATTTCAGATTTCCCTTTGATGTACGAAACAAGTACCTCGATACTGATATTGTCGGTTAGTTTATCTGCAATATATTCTGCAATATTTTCCTCTGGCAACAGAGTCAGATACTCCTTTTCTATGTTCAACAACTTTGTCAATACATGGTCTAAGAATGACTTGTTATAGTCTGCGGACACGTCGATTGTGCTGGGACTTTGATTAAGTGATTTGCATACTTCCTTCAACAGTCTAGTTTTCCCGCGACCTGCGTACCCAGCAATGTAGATATGATTATTGAACTGGAGTTTATCTAACACGTCCTCCTTGAGATGGTACGGATCAACAAACGTATGGTCTATTTTGTAAAAAAGAGCCTTTGGTAAATCTAAGTTTAAATTGATACGGGTCTTCCCATCTAAAGAGGATATTTTAGGAATAGCATTACTAACGAATCTGTCTGACTTTACGAAAATTTCCTTTTCCTCAAGGGGTTGAAGTATGATCTCGCTAATAACGTTATCAGAGGTAGTCACCTCAATTTTTGAC
>Ga0207151_1095_pt1 | contig 21379 bp, 21 predicted proteins | sample Alteio_BWMinHeat_29_FD_153523 | JGI IMG/M metagenome (GOLD analysis project Ga0207151, IMG submission 153523) | Enriched cells from forest soil in Barre Woods Harvard Forest LTER site, Petersham, Massachusetts, United States -... | ecosystem: Environmental > Terrestrial > Soil > Temperate forest >... | reverse complement strand
AAAATGCAGCCAACGCAATACGTCAATCTGAGACCGCAGAAACAGCCTCTGCCGCCACTACAGAAGCTGAAAAAGGTACAGAAGGAACTAGAAATCTTCAACAAGCGATGGATGCGGCTACTAAAGCAAACGACGAAGCAGCCAAAGCAGCCGAAGCAGCAAAACAAGCACAAGAAGCTGCTAAAAAAGCCAATGAAGATCTAGACAAAGTGATCGAAGCAGCGCGCAAAGCAGGAGAGAATGTACCTACAGCAGCCGCTAGAGCGGCAAAAAAAGCAAAAGATGAAGCAGCAAAAGCGACTGCAGCAGCGGAACAAGCGGAAGAAGTCGCCACCAAAGCAACCGACAATGTTGTGAAATTAAAGGCCAAGATAGAGGCTGATGAAGCAACTCAGAAGTTTATTGATGGTGTCCAACAAGAATTGCTGAAGAAGGTTAAAGAGGGAAAAATGAAATACAAGAATGGTAATACCATTACGGTCAATGAGTGGCTCACTGGGAACTACATTACAGACATCAGCATAGCTTTGCAAATCTCCGCAAAGATGTTGTCCCAAATTGCCGGTCAGGAAGCCGCAGCAGCCATTATAGAAAGACAAGCGGCTAAGGAACTGGTTGCCCTAGAGATGCAAAACATCATAGATAAAGCTGACACTGAGGCTGATGCTATGAAAAAAGCTGCCGACATACGATTTACCGGTGCACTTGTCAACTTGGGTATACAAGTCGGAAGTGCTGCAATAACGAATGCACTTGCATACAGATCCTATCCTACAACCGAAAATGGAGTTGAATTGGAAGGAGATGCTCTCGCTGCGCAAAGAATGGGTAGAGCGAAATTTGTTGAACAAGGTAATGCTATTTTTGGTGCTCTTGGAGAGACTGCTAAAGCTAGCTTCGATAAGGAGGCTGCGTATATAGAATCTACTGCAAAGAGAAAAGTAGCTTCTGCTGATGCCCGCCTCGAATTTCTACGCGATCAGAAATCTGCGAGAGACCACACTCGGCAAACTCGATTAGACAATGCGAGAAAGGCCCGTGAAACTATGGAAGACACATATAGAACGCAAACTCAAATTACAAGTTCCGCTTATCGCTCCTTCGGCATCAGTCCTCATGCATCCCCAGCAGCATAATTGAAAGGATGAAGGCTGAAGGATGAAGGATGAAAAAGTGACAAATGTGGATTGTTAATTGTTGCAATTGTTAAGTGCATAGGGTAAAAGGAGAAAAAGAGAGATACCTGAAAGACCTTCGTGCCCATGTCCTTAATGTCCCTGGGGTCCCTGGTGTCCTTAATGTCCTTTATTTTTTCGGGCACGGGCACGCGCACGGGCACGGGCACGGGTTTTGAGGTGAACCCCTATGATCGACAACTTTATCCGTGATCTCTCCAAAGATCTTGATCTTGACCAAGAGCTACAACTCATCAATAATAGCTATACAATCCCCCTAGAAGAGGATCTTTCGTTCAATATAACTCCCATAGAATCCGGCTTTATGCTCACAGCTACCCTTGCACCCCTTCCTACAGACAATAAAGATCGTTTTTTTGAACATATTCTTCACGGTAACTTATTTGGTCAAGGCACTCGCGGGGCGGTATTAGGACTAAATGATGAAGGTACTCTATTGACGCTTTCTAAAATTGTGGATTATAATGTTGATTATAAGGGGTTTAGAGAAACAATTGAAGATTTTATAAACATTATCGATTTTTGGCGGGAAGAAGCGCGTTTGTTTAAATAATCTTAGCTGGGTTATCCTAGGTCCCTATCTTTCATTTTAAATGAGATTTATGGCTAAATTAGTCGCAGAAGAAGGCGCTCTTAAAGAACTTGTCCTTCCCTTCGACGAAGGAGATCAATGGGTCATCGGGAGAGATCCCGATGCTTGTCAGCTCCTCGTAGAAGACCTCGCAGCTTCGCGTAAACATGCTGCTTGCCGTAAAACAGCCAAGGGCATTCTAATTGAAAACCTCAGCCATACCAATCCCCTTTTAGTCAATGATGAACCTCTCGCCGAGCCTCGCCTTCTACAACATGGCGACACGGTTAAAATCGGAGATACTGTTTTTAGATTCTATACAGAAACGGATAATCAACTGTATGATGAAACCAACCAAACCACGGAGACTAATATTTCTGCTAATAATACACCTCCATTCCCCACAATAGGCACTCCTACAGCTACTTTAGAGGAGCCTCCTAAAAATAATCATCGCCATGATACGATCTTCGAAGAAGAATCGGCTCAAAAAATAGAGCTTGCTCAAGTTAATTTTGACCTCATGGAAACCGGCCGCTGGCTGTTAAAGGTTGTTAGTGGACCCAATAACGGTGCCGAATTCTCGATGCAATCAGATGCTAGCTATATCCTCGGGACCGATCCTAATAGTTGCGATATCGTCTTCTATGACAATAGCGTCTCTCGGCAACATGCAAAAATCACCATCTCCCAAGAGGATAAAATTACTATCGAAGACCTCAGAAGCCGTAACGGCACTCGTATGGATGGAGAGCTCATTACAGCCTCAAAACCCCTTCCCTTTAATACCCTCGTCACTGTAGGGACAACCTCTTTTGTAGTGTATGATCGAGAAGGTGAAATGCAGACGATCATTTCTCCCCTCCTTCCTTCTATTGTAAAAGTATTGCAAAAAGAGGAACAAACCGCCTCGGCTGCAACTGCCTCAGGAGCCACTGCAGGCGGGGGAGCCGCAACCGCAGAAAGCAAATCCGCAACCACCAAACAGGCTCCTAGCCATACTGTGGGGGCATTACTATTGACAGGCATCCTGGTCGGCCTCTTCGCCATCGTAGGCGTGGCTGTGCAAACTCTATTTTTCCAAGAGCCTGTTGTCATCGAGCAAGCTATAAATACCGATGCAGTGCTAACCAAAGCCATGGAACCCTATCCAGGAGTGAAATTTTCCTTTAATAAAGGGTCCAGCCGTTTGCTTCTCGTAGGCCATGTACTCACTTCCGTAGATAAAAACCAGCTGCTATATGACCTGCGAAATATAAAATTTATTAAGGATATCGATGATAGCGGGGTAGTCATCGATGAATTTGTGTGGAATGAAGCAAATCAGGTCCTGTCTAAAACCCCTCAATGGCGGGGTATTACGGTTCATTCTCCGGAACCAGGCCGATTTGTCGTTTCTGGGTACCTACGTTCGCGTGATCAGGCTGCAGGGGTATGGGAATACCTTACCCGAAATTTCCCTTACATAGACCGCCTAGAAAATAAAGTTGTCGTCGAGGAAGATATTCTTCAAAAAGTCACTACAGCCCTACATAATTATGGTTTGGGTCAGGTGACTCCCCAGATGTCCGAGGGGGAACTGATTCTATCTGGCAATATCCCTCCGGATAAAGGGGCAAGCCTGGATGAAGCCATAAAAGAATTTAGAGATATCAATGGCGTTCGATCAATCCGCAACCTAGCTGCCGTACAATCTAGGAGTGAGTCGGTCATTAATATCACTTCTAACTATATGGTCAGCGGTGTTTCTAGGGTTGATGGAGGTCATTTAAATGTTGTTATTAATGGCCGTATTCTCGCGGAAGGCGACACTTTGGACGGCATGAAAATCACCGCCATTCAGCCTAATGCCGTTTATTTAGAAAAAGAGGGGTTAAGGTACCGTATAGACATTTCGAGGTAATGAAAAAGAGTTAACCCTAAAAGCCTACGTGCCCGTGCCCGAAAGGAGGTAATTGCAAAAACCTACGTGCCCGTGCCCGTGTGCGTGCCCGTGCCCGAAATTATAGGAAAAGAGCATTTTTTTCTTGTCCCTAATGTCCCTGGGGTCCTTAGTGTCCTTAAGGTCCTTTATTTTTCGGGCACGGGCACGCACACGAGCACGGGCACGTAGGCTTATGCAGTGACCTCCTTTCGGGCACGGGCACGTATTGTGCAGTAAAGACTTTAGCCGCACCCCTTGAAAGATAAATAGCTAAGTGCTATAATAAAAATAAAAGAAAAAGTTACCGCATTGTTGCTTTCGGGAGTAAACTAATGTTTGGGCTAGAAAATCAAAAGAAAAAGAAAGTCGAGGCCTTCGTTTTCGATCTGGAGAAAGATTGGAAAAATCCCGCTAAGCACCGCGAGATGAAAGAAAAAATAGAAGCTCGGATTCAGAGGATTAAAACAATTCTGAAGACAGGAGAAAATAAAGAAGAATTTGATCAGCTAGGCATCTTGTTACATGGATATACATCCTTGTTAAAAGTAATGGCAAGGTGCCTAGCAACTAAGTGACGATTAAGTATTGAAAAGATTCAGAATGAAGCTCACAGAGCTTCAGGAAATGAAATTTCCAGTATGAGTCTCTCTCTCAAACTTATATCCGTCCTATGCAAAGTAACATATAGGAGGATATATGGCAGGTAATGATACAGGTCAAAATACCAATCCGCTGAATATCGGGTTCGGTACTTTCACAGGACAGACTAGAAGTTCAGATTTCTCGAGTGCTGCGCTAGTTGGTTTCCAGGTCGGGGGCTTGTTCACAATGGTGAACGACGCCACACGCGACGCAAAAGTCAAATTGGCTGAAATCCAATCGAGACGTAGTTCCATCAGCATCGGCGACATGTTTGAAATGCAGATGCTCATGAACCACCTCTCGCAGTTGTCTGAAATGACAACCGCTGTGTTGAGTGCTGCGAACTCTTCGATCCAGTCGATGGCTCGTAACGTAAAATAATCGCTGATTTGTACTGTAGGTTCATCCTACGGACCATCAGAGGTTTGGAGAAAAGGAAATGTTCAGCTCCTAGCATGGACTTTCCGGCCTATGCCGCAGATTGAGACTCTTTTTAAGAGTAACAATGTTGCGAAACTTGGAGTAAATCGCTAAACTCTGAATAAGAGCATTAGCATAAGTTTGACTTCAGGAGGTATAGGCTGGAACGCCTATGCTAGGAGGGGTTCTTCCTTCTCCAACCTCGTTGTAAGTGGAATGTAAACCCAGAACTGAGAAGGTGGAACGATATGGTGGATGAGCAGAAAATGCAAGAATTTCGCGAAGACTTTGCGCTACTCATTGAAGCAGGTTTCATAGCAGTAAAGCAGCTGGATGAAATGAGCGCGACTCGCATCTTCTATGCAGCGAAGGTGATGAACCCAACGAGTACGGCCTCGCAAATTGGACTAGGATACATCGCCCTAAACAAATTGGAGACGAAAGAGGCCACAAGGATTTTTGAAGCAGTGCTCAAACAGGAGCCGGAGAATCATTTGGCTCAAATGTTTTTGGGCATCTGCTTCCTATTGACGAAGCCCAAACGCAAAAAAGGTGAGCAGATCATCCGTACTGCGATGGAAAAGACGACCGATCCAACGATAAAGAATCTTGGAAAGATTGCGCTAGAATGGGCAGAGAAAGATTTAAGTAAGGAATCTTCTCCTTTCTTTGCAGCTCAAGGAGCAGAGGAAGGAAGTAATAATAAGCCAGAATAGCCCTTAAGGCTATTCTATAATCATAGGTAAACTATGGCATCAGAAGAAATAGTAAAGCCCGTAAAAGAGCTAGAAAAAGGGCTTTCTGTTGAAGAAAAAACCGTCGTAGAACGTGGTTCAACAGTCGCGCCGAACAAAGAACATTTTGAGAAATTGGTGCATCAACAGAGCACAACGGTTCCTCAAGAAGCCACCGCTAGAACTTCTTTAATGGATGCTGTACGCGATCAACAATCCAAAACGAATATTATCCAAGGAAGTCGCAACAACCTCGTTGAACAAACTCAGAACACGATTAAGCAAATTGAAGAGATTAAATACATTCTAAATACGCCCAATACTCAAATAAAAAGATCCGCTCAGCAGCTTCTCCACAGCAAACTCAAACATATCGATGAAAGCTTACGTATCGCCCTCTCGAAAGTCGGTCTGGATTACGTTCCAAACGTTACACCAGCAGAAGTGGGTAAAGCAAATCCTATCACCCGTTTCTTGCACCTCTTAACAGACGGTCAATGGCAATTGCAACGCCTGGGAAGTGAATTAGATACAATGGCTGAAAATGGCCGAGAACTCTCTCCCGTAAATATGCTGGCCATACAGGTTAAAGTGAACCAAATTCAACAGGAACTCGAATTATTTACTAGCTTACTTAGTAAGGGTCTAGAATCGATTAAAACAATCATGAACATCCAAGTTTAAGAGAGACGTTCTCTCTTAAACTGGAAGCTCATCAGACCGTTCAGTCAAAGGTGCTACCCCATGGATCTTAATGGAAATAATCAAAAAGAAATCGACCTCCTTCTAGGCAATCTTGAAGATTTAGAGCTGACAACAATTAATGGCAGAATCACCGAAGTGGTTGGTATGCTCATTAAGGCGATCGTCCCGGAAGTCAAAGTCGGCGAGATCTGCCTTGTCAAACGCGCCGGACCGCCCCTCCTCACAGAAGTTGTCGGTTTCACTAAAGATGAAGTCCTGCTTTCGCCTCTAGGTGAAATGACAGGTGTAGGGCCTTCCTCAGAAGTCATCCCCACTCATATGCCGCTCAAAATTAAAGTGGGTAATGGCCTCCTAGGTCGTGTTTTGAATGGTCTTGGCGAACCCCTCGACGTAGAAACTAAAGGCCCTCTGGATGTAAATGAAACAAAATTGGTGGTCTCCTCTCCACCTGATCCCTTGAAACGTCAGCGCGTCACAAAACCTATTTCTGTGGGTGTGCGCTCTATTGATGCTATTTTAACAACAGGCGTAGGACAGCGTGTAGGGGTGTTTGCAGCGGCTGGAGGTGGTAAATCTACTCTTTTAGGCATGATTGCGCGCAACGCGGTTGCCGATATTAACGTCATCAGCCTCATCGGTGAGCGTGGTCGCGAAGTGCGCGACTTCCTAGAACATGATCTGGGTCCTGAAGGCTTGAAGCGCTCTGTCCTTGTAGTGTCCACCTCTGATCAGCCTTCACAACTACGCCTGAACGCAGCTTATGTCGGTACAGCCATAGCTGAATACTTCCGAGATCAGGGTAAATCTGTCATTTTTATGATGGATTCCGTAACCCGTTTTGCGCGCGCTTTGCGCGAGATCGGACTGGCCGCTGGCGAGCCCCCAGCTCGGGCAGGATACACCCCATCTGTATTTTCAACGCTGCCCAAGCTGCTTGAGAGAACCGGAAACTCTGATAAAGGGTCGATCACGGCTTTCTACACGATCCTAGTCGCCGGAGATGACATGAATGAACCTGTAGCTGATGAAGTACGTTCCATTCTCGATGGACACATCATCTTGTCTGCTGAACTTGCTCGACAATTTCACTATCCCGCTATTGACATCCTATCCTCTGCAAGCCGTGTGATGCCTTCCATCATTCCGAAAGAACATTTGCAATTGGCCGGTAAATTGCGCGAAGTGCTTGCTAGTTATCGTAAAAACGAGCTTTTGATTAAAATCGGTGAATATAAACGAGGTTCCGATAAGGCAGGGGATTTTGCCATCGACCACATTGATAAAGTGCTTAAGTTTCTAAAACAAGAGATGATGGAAAAATGCAGCTACGAGGAGACACTGCAGCTATTGCGAACTTTATTCAAATAAGGATGTGTGATCAATGGCTATCAAGTATCCTCTCAAAGAAGTTTTGGAGATCAAAAAACGCCGTGTAGAGGATGCTGAAAGGGTTGTTCAAGAAAAAAGAAAAATTCTTGAACAGGAGCAGCAAAAGTTAAAGGAGGCCGAAGCCGCTCGAGAAAAGGTGCGCAACCATTACAAAAGTAAGCTCCAGCAACTGCGTGAAGAGCTGGACCGCGGAACGACAAGTCCGAAAATACAGCAGATGAAGTCTTACTTGAAAGTGGTGCAGGAAAAACTGAAATTGGAAGATAAAAAAGTCAAAGATCAGCAAGATAAGGTGGATCTGGCGACAAAAGATCTCGAGGAAGCTAAGCATCAGCTCAATTTGAAAAGATTGGAAGTTGATAAAGTTGAAACCCACCGAAAAGAGTGGGAAAAAGAGCAACGCAAAGAGGAAGAAATGATCGAAGAAAAAGAGATGAATGAATTGGGAACTGTAGCTTACCTTTTGCGTCGTAAACAGTCAGAATCTTTGCAAGAGTGATGTCACTCAGAGGTAGGTAGTTATGTTAGTACCAAACGATCCAAATGCCGCTATCAGATCTTCTGATGAGCTCGCCAGAACAAACGCTGCTGACGAAAAAAAAGTGCCTCCTCCTCCTGGTCGAAAGGACTTTAAGCAAGTTCTGGGTAAAGATGAGGAAAAACCGGCATGGAGCCCAAAAGAAGAAAAACTAAAAAAAACATCAACTAGAGATGACCGTGTAGCCACGAAATCACGCTCCCCATACTCTCCTCCTCCTGTTGCAGCTAAAGGCAAACCCAAAGACAATACCCTCTCCACAGACGAAGATGAAGAAGAGGTCGCAGAAGAACCTATACCCCCTACACCTAAACCCACTCCTTCCCCACTATCGATGTATCAGCAAGTGGCCAAAGAGAGCTCTTCTAAAGCCCCAGCGTGGGTCGCAGATGCTCAACCTATGGAGTTACCCTCATTGGGCAAAAAAGAGTCTTCTACGCGAAAAGAAAGCTCTTCAACAAGATTTCAAGAAGCACAAGCAGATTCTGCAGTCATTAATCCTTTTATGAGCAGTTCTTCACTTGAAGTAGGGTCAATTGCAAATAAAGGAGCTGAAATAAAAGCTTCTTCAGTTTCAGACTTACAAGAGCTTGTTAACCAATTTATCGATAAACTTTATACTGTAGAGGCTAGTGGAGAAAGTAAAACAGTTTTTATAGTAAAAAATATACCCTTATTTGAAAATGCAAAAGTGACGATTTCGGAATTCAAAACAGCTCAAAAAGAGTTCAATTTAACCTTTGAAAATTTGACACAAGAAGCTAAATATGTATTAGATGCAAATATGAACTACTTACAACAAGCTTTGAAAGATAACGGTTATGCACGCGCCATACATATTGTCACCACAAGCACTTATGAAGAAACACCCATCATTGGAACAACTCAATCCGCATATGCACAAAATGAGCGCGAAGGCGAGCAGAAAAAACAGGACCGTGAAAAAAATCGAGACGAAGATAGCGAAGCGTAGTATTATTGAATATAGACTAAATCATGAGATAAGTTTGTGACAGCGACAACTCCTCTGCAAAACATCCTAAGGCGTTTACCCTCTTCAATTTTAGAAAAGGATTCTATTCCCCTGGTGGGATCTCCGCCCCCTTTTCCTTGGAAAGAATTAGCCGCTCAGCTTTCCCAATTATTTCAAATAGAAGGCTTATCCATCACACCCGCTCAAACGTACGAATGGCGCGAGGGCAAAGAGCTTCTCAGTGGCTTGGGTGACCATGCCAAGACCATGGGTATTTCTTTAGCACCTTCAGGAGGACTTTTATTCTGGGTCATGCCTGAAGTAGATGTACAAACACTCATGGGTTTTTTGCTCATGCATCAATGGGAAGCGCTTCCCTTAACCGATAAGGAAATACAAGAGGGTTTTTTTAAGTTTTTAGCCATGGAAGTGTTGCAAACAATTCCTAAATTGAATTTTGATAAAGAGCTTTCCGCACATATGCAGGAGCAGGTTTCCCTGCCCACAGTTTCCTCTCTATGCGTAGATGTTTCCATCAACATCGGAGAAAAAAAACTATGGGGACGCGCGATCATTTCCCCCGAACTACAACAACAGCTGAAAGAACGTTATTCTAAAAGAAGCGTGCCTTCACCACTATCTTCACAAATTGATTTGACCGTTAGTTTTGTCGCAGGAAAAGCCACTCTGTCGTTAGAAGAGTGGTCCAGGATAGAGCTAGGGGATCTTTTACTGCTAGACTCCTGTTCCATAACACCGGCAGGGGAAGGTAAAGTCACTTTAACAGTTGAAGAAACTCCTATATTTCGCGGAAAAATAAAAAATGGCAATATCAAGATTCTGCACTCGCCCCCACATAACGAGGTAGGTTTAACAATGAGCCCTAAAGATACTGAAGAGCATCCTCTTGATCACGATGAAGAGCAAGAGGAAGAAAACGAGCAAGAGAATGAAATTGAAAATGAAGAAGAGCATGAAAATGAAGAAGAGCATGAAGATGCACCTGAGGAAATAGAAAAGGAAGAAAAAGAATCTCAGGATGAGGAATACTCGGATGAAGATTTCCTTGACGAAGAACAACACCCTGCAAATGAAGAAGCTTGGCCGCCGCCTCCTGAAAGAAGGCCGAAAAGTACTCCTGAGGCCACAACCGAGGCTCCTGAACTCGCACTAGAGGCACAACATCCTGTTTCACCTGAAGAAATTCCAATGACAGTGAATGTTGAAGTAGGCCGCATTCAAATGTCGGTACAGAAACTCATGGAGTTGCAACCCGGTAACTTACTGAATTTAAATGTTCATCCTGAAAATGGTGTGGATCTCGTAGTCAATGGAAAATGCATTGCCAAAGGCGAACTTCTCATGATCGGTGAGTCCTTGGGTGTCCGCATCCTAGACTTGGGATAAAACAATCGTGAACGAGCCCGAGCCCGAGCCCGAGCCCGTTTTTTTTGTAAAAGTTTGAGCACAAAGAACAATGGTTGAAAAAGAGTTTTACAAACAACCTACTTCACCTGGAGTCGTTCCTACCGAAAGTATTCCAACGTCCACTGAAATTCCGGCTGTGATTGGTCCTTACAAAGTTGAAACGCTGCTAGAAAAAGGGGGGATGAGTGTTCTGTACCTAGGCACGCATCCGGAAACCAAAGAGCCTGTCACCATTAAAGTCCTATCAGAAAAATACCTTTTCCATCCTGAGGTGGTTCAAAGCTTTGCTAAAGAAGCTGAAATCATCGCGATGACAAATCATCCTAATATTGTTCAACTTTACAGTCAGGGAAAATGGGAAGGGGGCTTATACATCGCCATGGAGTACGTTCAGGGCATTTCCTTGCGCCAACATATTCTCCAAAACCCTATTTCGCTCAATCGTGCCCTTGAAATCCTCCTCGATATTGCTTATGCACTTTGCCACCTGCATTCACATGGGGTGATTCATCGCGATCTAAAACCAGAAAACATCCTTATCACAGAATCTGGACAAATAAAAGTCATCGACTTCGGAATTGCGCAGATGCTGGCAGAACCTAATTCAGCATCGACAAAGACTCATTTAGTTGGTACCCCCATCTACATGAGCCCTGAGCAGCGTCACAGCCCCACAACCGTCTCTTTTCCTTCCGATATTTATTCTCTCGGTATCATCTCATATGAACTCATTTTGGGAAAATTGAGCCAAGGCCAAATCCATCTCTCAATGATGCCTAGAGGCATGCAAAAGATCTTACACAAAATGTTGCAGCAAGAGCCTTCTGAACGCTATCAAGATGTGGTGGATGTGATTGCGGATCTGTCAGCTTATAAAAATTCAGTCACATTACAGAAAGATAAAAAGGTCGGTGACCCCGTCAGCGAAATGGCTGAAAATCTTAAGCGTGCTCAAATGACGCTCTTAGCAAGCACCCCTCCGCAATGGCCTGGAATGGAAATTGGTTTGGCTGGGCACCAGGGAATTGGGTTATCGGGAATTTATTACGATTTCCTAGATCTACCTGATGGTTCACACGGCATAATTATGGGTGAAGCCTCTTCACAGGGTGCTGAGGGGGTCATCTATACAGGTGTATTAAGAGGAATGGTGCGCTCGCTTTGCCGTTTGACGACAAAGCCGATAGAACTAGTCACAATTCTCAATGATATCGCTTTTAGAGACAGTATGAACCAGCTTTTTGCCTTGAACTATTTAATATTAAGCCCCCAGACCAATCAATTGCATTACGTGTCTTGCGGCCACGGGAATCTATGGTTGATAAAGACGGACAAAACCGCGCAGCAAATTTCAACTAATAACAAACCCATCGGCAGCGCTCCTGAAACAGAGTTTGTCGAAATTAATCACTCTTGGAACGTTGGTGACACATTGATCTTTAATACCTTTTCAGGGCTGCCTGAAGAGGTTTTCGAGAAAGCGCTAGAGGAAAGCAAAGAGCTCCCCCCGCAGAAACAAGTCGAAACCATATTGCGGAAATTGCGCACTTCCTTTACAAAGCTATTTCAGGATCGCTCTATTTCATTGGTAAGCATCTTACGAAAGGAGTAAATATGGCCTCGACAGGAGGAGTGCGAGATTATTTTTCTTTCACACCACCAGCACAATGGACTCATGAAAGCGCTACGCGAGCTCGTGAAATGCACGCAAGAATGAAAACGATGGGATTTTTACTCTCTTCTGCTGCTGTTGTTACTGGATCTCTACTTCTACACAAAATTGAACATGTCGCATGGGTAGTTCTGTCTACTCGAGGTGGCCGATTTATAACAAGTTGTGACACGGAATTAGTTTATGGGTGTACCTCTTGTGTTGCATTGCTAGTAGGGATACGTCAACCCACTCTTCCTAGCAGTGTTTTATCTGTAGCAACTGGTATAGCTTGCTTGACCTATATTCCCATCGCCAAATATGGATTAAGCTTCTTGAGTATCATGTCAGGCACTTCTTTAGTTGTGACGATTTCCTCAATTGCCCTGCTCATTCTGGGTACCGTTATGGTCCATATAAGCCATAACTACATTAAAGGTTTAACTAATAAGGAAGAGACTACGCTGGCATTGCCTGTGATCATGCATGAAATTGCTGCTGCAGATCCCAAACCAATTAAATACCATCTTGAAATTGAGGGAAGGCAATTAAAAATTATTTCTCGCGTGACATCGAATGAACAACGACTTGAACTCCTCAAACATGCTTTTAAACAGGGAAAAATTTTGCGATTCTCTTTTCAAGCAAATGGTGTCTTAAGAGGGCAGAAAACAAGTTTTTTTGAGGGATGCATCAATAATGATGTTACCAAAGAAAGGAAAAGCGAAAAATTCATAACAGTATTGAATTTGGCGTGCGAATATTTAATATATTGCAAACAGGGAACAATTGGTGAAGATGCGATAAAATTAATCAACGAACAACTTGCTGCTTTGATGCCTTATTGGGGTCCTCATCAGTTTAAGCCAAACATTCAAATGAATGCAGATACCAAATTAAGGATCACTTGCTATCGTGGTGAAATTGGAGATGCGGAAGAAGCCATTGCAAAGCTAGAAGCTGCTGGGTATGCGGTGAGTTTTACTCATTCAACAGAAGATTGTTGGCAAAAAGCTTAAACCTAGAAACGGCAATTCAAGGTGATAAAGTGATGCAAGATTTTGAGTCAGGATCATTTGCAATGGGGGTCGACCATTCCCAAAAGGTGAAGGCGACCCCCATTGCAAATGATTATGGCTCAAAAGATTGCGTCAATTTATCGCCTTCAATTGCCGTTTCTAGGTTAAACATTCTAAAGGACAAAATTTAGCTCGTTGTCTCTAATGTTCCTGGTGTCCTTGGTGTCCTTAAGGTTCTTACCTGAATCGCTGTTATCCTCTTTTGTCTGGAAATAAATGTCTCACTTTGAGATAACTGTTTTTGTTTTTCAAAAGTTGAGGCTTAAGCTGTGAAGTTAGATGACATCTTTTTGAGACTCAGTCTGCTGTTTTTAACTCTTTTCCAAGGATTTGTCTTGGCTGAAGATGCTCCGCAAATGTCGCCGGGAGTGTCCACCACCAAAAATGAAATTGCTCAAGTTGAAGGTGAAAATGTGGCTCCAAAAGAGCCTGTGAAGACCATCATGATCAATTTCAACAATGTCAATGCAGTAGAACTCATCCGTTTCATCAGCAGAATTTCAGGCAAAAATTTCATCTTCGACGAAGAAGATCTGCAATTTCAAGTGACGATTGTTTCCGAAGAAGCCACAACTCTCGATAACATCATGGCTGCTCTTCTACAAGAACTCCGAATCCATAATCTTTCGCTTATGGAAGAAGGAAACAATGTCATCATCCACAAAAATTCCAGCGTCAACACAATCTCCGCGATTGTTGCTGACAATATTCCACCTGAAGAAGGCAAGCATACTGAAATTGTCACGCGTCTCTTTCGCCTCAATACGGCAGATCCAGTTAAAATTGCTGAAATTTTAAAGCCCTTGACTTCCAAAGGTGCGATCATCGAGGTTTTCAAAGATACAAACCACCTGATTGTGACTGATATCGCAACGAATATTGCTGAAATCGCTCTCCTTGTCAAAAGTTTGGATGCCCCAAATAACGGTTTAGTCATTGGACAGTTTGCTGTGCGCATCGGATATATTGATTCTTTAATTCAGCTTGCTCAACACATCATGAGCCCGATTTCTCCCGATCAAACTCTGATCTTTGTTCCTCATCGCGCTGCTAATAGCATCTTTATCGTGTCCACGCCTTTCATGATCGAGCGCACAATGGCTCTACTACAATACCTTGACCAAAGTCAGGGAATGACGCGCATTTTCAATCTTAAAGATCTTAAATTCACTGGAGGAGAGGGTGGTTTGACTGTCCCGGCCGGAGAAGGTCGTTGGGAGCTGGATTCAAATGGAAACTGGGTTTTTCGTCCAAATGTGCAAGCTGGGGTTCCGCAAGGTGCACAGCCTCCTGAGGGATCTTGGTATGTAGACGATCAAGGTAACTGGCATTTTCGTGCAGGAAGAGCTCCGGGTGGTCCAGGAGGTCCAGGTGGCGTCGGCGGTCCTCAAGGCCGTTGGGTATTAGATCCTCAAGGTGTTTGGGTTTTCCAATTAGCTCCAGGGAAAAGCATTTCTCCCGAGTATTTAAGCCGACAATTGCAGGGTGCTGCAGAGCTACCATCAGGGCATATTGAGCGCATACAATTTTATATTTATAAGTTGCAATACAGAAAAGGAGATCAGCTATCAACAGCTTTGGGCAGAATTGGTCAAACACTCCAACAATCCACGACCACTAATGCTGATCTAGTTGCAACTATCAATAGCATTCAGTGGATAGAATCTTCAAATTCATTGGTCTTTACTGGAACATCTGAATCAATTGAAAAAGTGAAAGAATTGATTATTGAGATAGATACTCCGTTACGTCAGGTTTGGATCGAGATGTTGATCCTAGACACCACATTGGATGATTCCTTGAATTATGGCGTGGATTGGGGCTCACGCTTTGGAGGTGGCAACACTTCAGGTTCCCAAGCTTTTCTTGCGAATGGATCAAATCTTCCAGGAGGCCTAGATACAACAGGAGTAAGTTTAATTCCCGATGCTTCTTCTTTAGCTAGACTTGCAGGATTTTCTCAGGGGGTCATTGGACAGCACCTCACCCATTGCGGTTTGAGATTTAATTCTATTGGAGCCCTGGTTCGCGCCGTGCACAGTAGGACCGATACGAAGATTGTATTGACTCCACGTGTGCTAACAGAAGACAATAGCCCTGCCGAAATTTTCGTAGGTATTAATACTCAGTTTCCCACACAAGCTGTTGTCAATGACCGCGGCTCGATTGTCACTCAAAACTTTGAATTCCGTGATGTGGGTACGCGTTTGAAAGTTCTTCCACAAATTGGTGACAACAATATTATCACTTTGACTGTGGAAGAAGAGGTCAGTAGTGTCATCAGCGTTTCACAGTTAGGTACTTCTTCAGGTCCGACCACGCGAAAAAACACAGCAAAGACAAAATTCCATATTCCTAATGAGTATTTTCTTGTGATGAGTGGATTGATGGAGGATGATAATTCTTTGACAAGAGATCAAGTGCCTTGTCTTGGCGGTATTCCATTTATCGGAGCAGGCTTTAGTCATCGAAACCATACCGATAGCCGCCGTAATTTGCTGATCTTTATCCGTCCAAGAATTATCGACACTTCTGAAGAAGTGGATAATCTTACAAAACATCAGCAAGATGCTTACAATTATCACGACCTCTATCTTCCGATGTGGGAGCAAGAGACCAAAGAAGCTCTTGATTTCTTTAATTTGCCTGACTGCGACGAAGAATGCAAAGATTGCTGTCCCTTCAGATAATCCTAGAAACGGTTGTTGAAAGTGATAAAGTGATGCAAGATTTTGAGTCAGAATCAATTGCGATGGGGGTCGATCATTCCCAAAAGGTGAAGGCGACCCCCATCACAATTGATTATGGCTCGAAAGATTGCGTCAATTTATCGCTTTCAACAGCCGTTTTTAGGATGATGGTGCTAATTTTGCTCTGCGGATGCCAATCGCGCATGAGCGAAATAGATCCTAAAATTGATTATACCCTTTCTACGCCAGCAATCAAATGTTTGCCTTCTGCTTTCCCTGCACTTGATATTGAGGAATATAAACAAAGTTGGGCAAAAGAACTGTATCTAGGAAACGCTTTCGCTCGCGAAGGTGATTTATATCGAGCTATTTCTTGCTACAAAAGAGCCCTCTTTCTTTTGCCTCCACAATATGTTGAGAGGCGTCTGCAAATTGAATTTGAAATTTTACAAAGCTACTATTTAGGAAAAAAATTCAGCGACGTGATTACAATCTACGAGGAAAAAGGTCTCAGGGAGGTTTCTGAGTGTTTTCCCGCCAAACAAGATCTGCTCATAATGGTTTATGAAGCCTATCAAGCTTCAAATCGCTGTGAAGAAGCTCAACGCATTTTGGAAAAATTGCAAACTTTACATCCTGAGAAAGGTCAGCAATTGCAACAATACGAAGCAGTTCAAAACGTTCATTTGGCCACGTTGTCGAAGATGTCTGAAGCGAGTGCTTCATTTGTAGACTCTTATGTACGCTGTGCAAAATCTGAATCAAAAGCCAAAACGTTGAATGCTCTGCTCCCCGGTGCCGGTTACTTATACATGGGGCAGCAGCAAACCGCTTTAACCGCTTTTATCGTGAACGCGCTTTTTGTTGCCGCTGCATACCATTTTTTTAATCATGGTAATATTGCTGCTGGAATCATTACTTCCAGCTTAGAGTTTGGCTGGTATTACGGAGGCATCCATGGAGCCGGGCAGGCGGCAAAAATTTATAATGAAATGGTTTATGAAAACTTAGCACGCGATTATCTTCAGCAAAACCGATTGTTTCCTTCGCTTATGTTGAGGTATGCGTTTTAACCTAGTGTTAAATAATGTATGAATGAAAAAAATGGGATACATATCTTAGGTGGAGGCCCTTCTGGTCTAGCAGCTGCCATTGCTCTTGCACGCGCCGGAAAAGAAACATATGTTCACGAGCGTTATGAAATTGCAGGAAAAAGATTCCAAGGCGATCTGCAGGGCCTTGAAAACTGGTCGCAAAAGCAAGATGTGTTAGAGCAATTTCAATCTTTTGGCATCAAAACCGATTTTTCTTATACACCTTTTAAAGAAGTACATTTTTCCGACGGGCGTTTCACTTTTAGGAAAGAGTTTAAAAAGCCTCTATTTTATTTGGTGAAAAGAGGTACAGACGCAGATTCATTAGATAGCTCATTGACCAGACAAGCATTAGAATGTGGTGTGAACATGCGTTATCGCTCGCAAATAGCGGAATCCGATGCGCATATAATTGCTACAGGACCTATTCGCTCAGCCCTTATTGCATCAGATAGAGGAATTGTTTTTCGGACAGACCTCCCAAACATAGCTGTAGGCTTTTTTCACGATGACATTGCTTATCTAGGTTATAGTTATCTCCTGATTGCAAATGGATACGGATGCTTGTGTTCAGTAGTTTTTAAAGATTTTCACCGGCTAAATCACTGTTTTGATGAAACAGTGCGTTTAGCAAAAAAACTTTACCCCCTTCTTTTAGACGAAGCCCATCCTGTGGGGGGTGTCGGTAGCTTTTCTTTGCACCACCCAAAGCAAAAAGATAATTCCTTACTAGTTGGTGAAGCGGGCGGCATGCAAGATCTGCTTTGGGGATTTGGCATCCGGTTTGCGATCACCTCAGGCTATCTGGCCTCACAGGCTATTATAAAAGGCAAGGAGTATCCAAATAGCATTGAAAAGGCAGTCACCCCTTTTTTAAAAGCTAGCATCGTTAATCGTTATATATGGGAAAAATGGAAAATTTTTTCGCGCCCACTGCTACCATTCTTTTTGAGCATTCCTTTTGCTAAAAGAGCTGTCTATCTGCTTTATCGCTATACTTTTTTACACCGCATGCTCTTTCCCATCGCCAAGAGATATGTGAACAAACATTACCCCAATAGTATATGATCACTGTCACCATCTTGACCAGAAACAGCAAAAAATACCTCCAGGAGGTCTTAGAGGCCGCTAAAGATTTCGATGAAGTGCTGATTTATGACACCGGCTCAAGTGACAATACTTTGGAAATAGCACAGCGATTTCCAAACGTACGAATTTGTCACGACACTTTCCAAGGTTTTGGCGAGACGCATAATCGCGCTTCAAATGCTGCCAAAAACGACTGGATCCTATCCATAGATAGCGATGAGGTAGTGACTCCTCAAATGCTAAAAGAAATCAAAGCCCTTGCGCTGGATCCAGAGTGCGTCTACTCATTTCCTCGGCACAATTTTTATCGGAAAAAATGGATCCGCTGGTGCGGTTGGTATCCGGATCGACAAATACGCCTCTACAACCGCACCAAAACACGATTCACCGAAGCAAAAGTGCATGAAGCCGTCATTGCAACAAATTGTACGCATGTGCCTCTACAAGGAGCCATCAGGCATTATTCCTACGAATCGATCCACGATTTTCTATCGAAGATGCAGATTTATTCCGACCTTTTTGCTAAACAATATAAAGGCAAAAAAACATCATCGCCGCTTAAAGCAATCATGCATGGATGGGCGGCGTTCTTTAAAAGCTACATCTTAAAAAGAGGCTTCCTAGGTGGATATGAAGGTTTTTTGATTTCTGCCTATAATGGACATACAGCCTTCTACAAATACCTTAAGCTTTACGAAGCCAATAAGTGAAGTAATCGACGATGGCCTGAAGAAAACATCCGTGCTGCTACCTATACTGCTTTGCAGATTTGCCAGAGCTTAAGGATACTGTATAATTATGCAACAATTATGGATGTGGAGTAATCGAAAAAATCGTTATTTCGGTTTTATTAGGACCATAGTACCAAAATATTCTATAGGCTGCTGGAGTGTTATTTTGTGCATAAGATTGGAAAATTTTTTCCCCATTCGGCCCTTTTTTTGATTGAAACTCATGTGTTGCTAAAGAAGGGTGACGTAAATTTGCACTCATAAGACGTATAGCTTTAGATACGGCCTTATAAACCCTTTCTAAAGAATGATCCATTGCTAACGCATCCAAACATCTCTGTGCTTCATCAGTTATTATAATCTCAAAATTGTTCATTCTTTTGGAAGCGTGCGCAGATCTAATTTTTTGACTTTTCCTTTGGCGGCATCATCTAAACCCCTTTCTAATGACCCCAAGACGGACTTATTTTTATAGACCCATAATTCACTTTCGGGAATTTCAACTAAGGGGATGAGTATAAGTTTATCTTTTTCCCAGTGAACTTCAAACGTTTTAGCAGAACAATCTCCCAAAACTTTTGTTAAAGGAATACGATTTCTACTGTCGAGATTAACTTTGATAGGCTTCATGACATATCTCCATAAAAATATTATATACATAATGTAACATTAATATCAAGTGGGCAATACCCATTAAAAGCAATCTTGCATGGATGGGCGGCGTTTTTTAAAAGCTACATCTTAAAAAGAGGCTTCCTAGGTGGCTATGAAGGCTTTTTGATTTCTGCCTATAATGGACATACAGCCTTCTACAAATACCTCAAGCTTTACGAAGACAACAAATGAAGTAATCGTCGATGGCCTGAAGAAAATGCCCGCTCCTTCATTTCGTCTAAGGTTAGCCATTGATGTCCTGGCAAATCAGCTGCTTTCTTCACCAAGAAATGCTCAGGAAAAAGATGCACGAAGAACCTAGTGAAGGAATGCTGAACGCATTCGTAACTCTTTTTCCACTTTACAGATACTCCAAAACGCTCATTAATGCTTTTGGCTAGTGTATCGACAGATTTCTTCTCCTCAAAATAGGGAAATTCATGCAGGTCACTCATGATTTTATTGCCCTCTACTCGAAGAATCAAAAATCGATCGCCATGTTGCAAAATAGCCACAGAACGATGGAGAACCTCTCTTTTCACAGTTTTCGATTTATAGGGAAAATCTTGAAAATTGTTTTGGCCTAAACAATTTTTGCGCAAGGGGCATTGCGAACATTTTGGCTGTTTTGTGCAAACTGTCGCTCCTAATTCAATCAGAGCTTCATTGATTTCCCAGGGCGCTCGATTCGGAAGCAAGTCAGCTGCCAACCGCTGCAAATGTTGAAGCGATTTAGGTTTGGAAATGTCTTCCTTGAAGGCATAGTACCGCGATAACACCCGAATCACATTGCCATCAACTGAAGGAACTTTTTGATGAAAGGCAAAACTTTGTATGGCTCCTTTCGTGTAAGGACCTAAGCCTTTGATGTTTTCCCACACCTGCGGGTCATTCGGAAAAATGCCTCCACAATTTTCTTGCAGATACCTTGCGCCGGCATGGAGATAGCGTGCGCGCGAGTAGTAGCCGAGCCCTTCCCACATTTTGATCACTTCGTCCAAAGATGCGCTGGCTAGAGATGAAATATCGGGAAATCTTTCCATCCATCGGTAATAGTATGGAATGACGACTGAGGCTTGGGTCTGTTGGAGCATCATTTCTGACACCCAAACCGAATAGGGAGTTCTATCTTGCCGCCAGGGGAGTTCGCGCTGCTCCGTCAGAAACCAGCGCCTTAAAAGTTCGACGTTCAAGAAACGACTAACCTGTGAATAGATAAGCTGCCCTCGATTCTGCAGAGACGTTGATCGATGTCTTCAACTTTTCCACTTAGTTTTTCAACCTTGTTTCCAAGCTTTTCGATATCTTGTTTCAATTCAATTTTGTTTGTCTCAATCTTTGCAACTAGTCTGCTATAGACAAACCAGAACATTATAACCATAGCGATTAGTTGAATGAGTACAGCGTGTATTAAATAATCCACAATGAAATCAAACACAGTAATTCTCTTGTCTTTGTTTTTTTTCTCTTTTTTAGTTCAGTTGAGAAACAATCTCTAAACCCTTCGTTCAAGATCCTCGACTTTTTTCGCAAGTCGATCAACATCTCGTTTCAATTCAATTTTGTCGAAGTGATTATTGAGAAACCAACCCGCGCATGCGATACCAATTAATTGAGCAATATTGATTTCTTTTAAGAACTCTGTAAATGAATCAGACATCGGATTTTCCAATTTTGTCAATCGAAGTTACCACAACCGTCATAAAATTCCTATCTATTTTTATATATAATCCTAGAAACGGCAGTTAGAGGTGATAAAGTAATGCAAGATTTTGAGTCAGAATCTGTTGCAATTGGGGTCGACCATTCCCAAATGGTGAAGGCGACCCCAATTGCAACTGATTATGGCTCAAAAGATTGCGTTAATTTAT
>Ga0207151_1094_pt1 | contig 21382 bp, 12 predicted proteins | sample Alteio_BWMinHeat_29_FD_153523 | JGI IMG/M metagenome (GOLD analysis project Ga0207151, IMG submission 153523) | Enriched cells from forest soil in Barre Woods Harvard Forest LTER site, Petersham, Massachusetts, United States -... | ecosystem: Environmental > Terrestrial > Soil > Temperate forest >... | reverse complement strand
ACTTCTAAATAAGTAAAAGGAAACAAGTTAAAAACAAAAGCTCGTCCTGCTAATAGATTTGCACCACCGTGTTTTAATTTACGTGCACTTGATCCTGTTAAAATAAATTTAATAGGTGTTGTCTCAATTAATTCATGCACGATATCTAACAATTTTGGTAATTTCTGAACTTCATCGATAATAATATGTTTAACATGAGTAGGTAGAGCTTTAGCGATGGCAATTAATTCATCGGGATTTTTTGCAAATCTCTGCTCCTCGTTGGCTTGGAGCAAGTTGATATATAAGGCGCCAGAAAACCAGGGTAGATGCTTGAGTAAAGTGGTTTTGCCTACACCCCGGGGGCCGAATAAGAAGAGATTTTCATCTGACGGAAGGTGCAGTAATCTTGGGTTCATAAGCCCCTCACACGACAATTTAGGTGGTATACTTCGAAATTGTACGCCAAATTCGAATTAAATCAACGAAAAAGTCGTCAGATGGTATTGAATGGGGGGAGCGTTTTAATTGTTGTTTATGATTGAAAGACTCTAATTCTTTCTGTGCTTGTTCACGGTTGAACTGAGAATTATGCAAATTAAAACCCTACCATATGAATAATAAAATTGTTTCACAAATAATGTTCAAGTTAAAGACGTTACTTTTTAGAAATAAGGTAATAGGCTTGCAACAACGCCTATAAATTGCACAAATCACACATTTACTTTTCTTTTAGACGCAGTATAATTGCGCAAATTTATCCGTGCCGCTGGCACACTTTTGCATTGGAGAAAAAAGCATGTCAAATCATTCAGTCAGACCTGAAGATATTTTACCAGATGGTGTTGATAGCACTAACACTAAGACAATTAGCACCCGATGTTATTTCAATTGGGTTGCATAAACATGTTATTTTTAAAAATCCAATAGTTGAAAAAATTCTTATTGATGCTGAAATGTTTTAATTTAATCACAAGGATGCTTAATGAAATCAAATTCCAAAACCGACTTAAAGAGTAGCTCTAAAGATGACAGGAAATTTTCTCTGAGATCAGAGGGAGAGTCATATTATTATAGTTTTAAATCACTCAATCAAAAATACGCAATCATGCAAAGTAGCCATTATTTGAAATCAGGTCAATACGCTTTATCAACACTTGATGTATGGGATGTAGACAATCGAGAATTTATTTTTTCAAAACCCATTAATGAAAAAGGGAATCTTTTTTATTGGCCTACTCCAGATGATCATTATTTTGTAGTCGGAGAGGAGGATTCTGGATTGATGCATCTTTGGGATATCAGGCAGTCTCAGCAACCAGTCAAAACGTTTCGATTTCAAAAGGATATGATGTTTGGCCAGGTTGGTTTGCATAGCCGCACTTGTACTTTTTTAAAAAATAAAAGACATTTTTTTTCAATCAACTATCAAGGATTGGACTTATGGGATATCGAAAATACTGAGAGTAAACCAGTTCTTAAATTTAACCAGCAATTAATGGATAAAAAATTTAAATCCCCCTATTTGGTAGAAACAGAAATTTTAATGTTTAAAGATAATATACATTTTATTGCAGGGGCTTATACTAAAAATAGTATAATAGTTAATTGCATTTGGAATATGAATGATTTAAGCGCCCCGGTCAATTTTATTCATTGTGATCATGTCTTAGAAAAGATAACACCTTTATCTAATGAGATGCAGTTTGTAGCAAGTGGTAATTTAGCTTCTCATTCTGAAATTTATTTCTATGATTTAAATCAAGCAACAAATCCGCTTGCTACATTTGTAGGTCCATCAGGACAAGTGGGCGTTAATAAAATTATGGCATTACCTGACGGTCAACATTTTATTGCACATTATGGAAGTGGTGGAACATGGCTATGGAATATTTCAAAAACAAATGCTCCCGAGAGTAGATTACATGGAGGATTTCACTCCGGATTGGATTTTTCTTTTTTAAACAAGGATGGCCTATGGTCTTACGTAACAAGAGAAGGTGATGGTGTTACGATGGAAATTGATTGTGTAAAAACCTGGATAGAAAAACGAAATAATTTTATAAAAGAAAAATTATTTGTACCTCATGATATTCTTAAAATGATTTTAGACTATCTAGTTATAATAGAAACTTACAAATTAGATTTACCTGAAAGTTTGAAAGGAAAGACGGATAATTTTTCTGTTTCAGAACTGACTAGTCAAAAACCAATAAGTTATTTATCAAATCCTAGTATGAAGCCACAACTTGAAGTAATTTCAGATAATAAAACAGATGAAACGGATGCCACAAAAAATAAAATACCCCATGCACTAACCGTCTTTGGCAATATCGTGCGTCCTATATCGCCCTCAATTGAAAGAAATAATCAGGGAAATTTTCTTAAAAACCTCTCTTAAGACCGGATTTTCATAGTTTTTCCTTGATTTAAACCGGATTTTCATTGAAAATAAGAAGTATGAAATACATTCATCGGCTCATAGAAGGCAATATTCGCCAGGTTTTGGACCGGGGGAAAAGTATTTTATTGCTAGGGCCGCGTCAAACAGGTAAGACAACGTTGATTCAAGAACAGATTAAGCCTGATATCAGTTATTCTTTTGCTAAAGCAAGTACGCGTCAGCGCTATGAACAAAATCCAGCTTTACTTGAAAGTGAATTAGAAGAACAAATAAAAATTTTTTCAAAAGCACCCATTGTATTTATTGATGAAGTACAAAAAATTCCTCGTGTAATGGACATAGCGCAGCACTTAATAGACAGCAAATCAGCGCAATTTATTCTAACAGGATCTTCAGCTCGAAAATTAAAAACAGGACATGAATTAAATTTATTACCTGGACGTGTCGTAGCTCTCAACATGACGCCATTGCTATATGATGAAATGAAAACACTTCATATCAATATCGAGGATGTTTTACTATACGGTACACTTCCAGGAATTATAACCGAAAAAGATAATTCTCTACGTGAAATGGATATTTATTCCTATGTTACTACTTATTTGGAAGAAGAAATTCGTGCAGAAGCAGTAGTAAGAAACATAGGAAGTTTTTCACGATTTCTTGAAATTGCTGCAGGAGAATCAGGAAAACAATTAAATTTTACTAAAATTTCACAAGATATAGGTATTTCAGATACTACCGTTGCCAATTATTATCAAATTCTAGAAGATTGTTTGATTACACTGCGTATTGATCCTATTACAAATAGTCAAACAAAGCGGCGATTAATAAAATCACCTAAATATTTGTTTTTTGACTTAGGAATCAGAAGGGCATGTGCAAATGAAGGAACGCGATTACCCCAAAAAATGATGGCTGATCTTTTTGAGCATTATATTGGAAACGAATTAGTTTATCATTCACAACTCGCATCACCACATATTAAAGTCAAATATTGGCGCGATGCAGCAGGCCCTGAAGTTGATTTTATTTTAGATGTAGCACAGACCTATATTCCAATAGAAGTGAAATGGTCAGATAAACCAAATATTTCTGATGCGAAACATTTAGTAAAATTTATGGATGAATATCAATCAAAGCAAGGTTATATAATCTGCCGCACACCGCATCGTTATAAAATAACAAATTCTATTCTGGCATTGCCTTGGCAAGAATTAAAGGCTGTTTTTTGCTGAGAAGTAGTCATCATTTGGGATAAGAATTTCATGAGTTTTCCTTTTTTGTATTGCCATTTAACTTAACATTTTTATATTGATTAATATAATTCATTAAATCTATTAAACAAATAGATATTATATATTAAACGGCATGGCTCTATGAAAGCATTCACTTCTTTTTTTATTTAATCTTTATTTCACTTGATGTACTGTGCGCTCTTATCTTTGGATTATACATAGAACTTGCATAAATCGGCGCAACAAGGTATGAACCTCTATTTGTTGCTTTGATACGATATACAATTTCTTTAATTTCAGGACCAAAACTACCAAAGAAAATAACACGATCTTCACGAATATCGGAATATTCTAAGCCTTCAGTCTTGATTGAATCTCTTACCACTTCAAATCCTCCTGGTAATAGATCCACAATCGCAATATTATTTAAATAACTATCGTTTAAAGAACGAATATGGATATGGACCTCCAGCTCGTTGCCTAATTCAACTTCGTTGACACTGGCATTCGCGTACTGAAACTCTCTTGAAATTTCAATTCCCTCTTTCAAATCTTTTTTAGCTAAATCTTTATCAAAACCTGATTGAGTTAATTGATAAAAATAAAATTGCTTGCTGGGGTTATGAATAACAATTCCTTTTGCAAAATCTTCAATATTAATTTTTTCAAAAAGATTTTTACTTTCAAGCAATGTTTTTGTTTTGTCATGATCCAGTAATGCTTCAATGTTAAGCGCAGCTTCACCACCCGTTTGATAAGATTGTGAATACGCACTTAATGCAATGCTGGCATAGCTTGAAAACAGGGTGTTTATTTCTTCGTTATTCATTGCATTGACAATAGGAATGATCAACGAACTCCCTTTTTTCTTCAATAAATCCGGGAAATGATGTGAAAGTAAATACAGATATTGCGCATTTTCAACATCATTATTATAAAAACCTGAAAATGCATTAGTCTTCTCAGGTTTATAATAATTAATGAGTTGATTTGCTTCATTGTAACTTTTCAATAATTGATAAGTAGAAGCCATATAAGCACTGATAATGTCTTCATGCCACGGTTTTTCCTTATCGTTATCTAATGTTAATTGCAGATGTGTTAAGTAATTGGTCGTGACAATTTCATTTCGCGTCAAAATATAAATGGCGTACGCTTGAATTCTTGCTTCATCCAGATTGTGAATTTCTTCTGAAGAGAGTTCCTTCAAATAGTTAATACCATTTTGCATTATTTGAGAAGGTACATTGAATCCATGCGCTTTCGCTTCTGTTAAAAAGTGTATAGCATAGACGGATGCGAATTTATTATTACTATTATCTCCCATATCCGGCCAATAACTTATACTACCATTAGACTTTTGCCGTTGGCCTAGCATCTGAATGGTAGCTTGTACTTTTTCATTTAATGTTGGCAAATCGGTTGCATACCACGGTTGATTGCTCATGGCCAATAATGGAAACGCTTTACTGACTAATTGTTCCGTACAACCGTAAGGATAATTATCTAAATAGCGTTGCAAGCCAACTACTAATATTAATGGACTCGTTGAAACTGCCGCTTCTACATTTCTATATTCCGCATATAAAACTCTATCCAGATTCAGTGTTTTATTTTTATCTGAGGTAGTTCCGGAATTGATCGTTGTGAAGTAAGCACTAGCAGGACGCACGCTCAGTGTAGAGTTCATGGTGCTAGATTTATCTTTTAGTGTTGCGCGTAAAGTAATTTGCGCAGAACCTAAAAGCGCTTTTGCTTTTAATTTAAAACGCAGTGTTTGTTCCTGTCCTTCATTAATTTTTACAACTTGTTTAGTATCACCTGATACTTCTAAATGTGCTGAAGTCTGAAGTTCAACAGTGACATTGGCTTCTTTGCCTGAGTCTTTAACATTGTTCGCAACACTTGCTGTTATTTCAAATTCATCATTGGGTGAAACAAATGTTGGAACATTGGGATTTATGATGAAATCTCCGCGAATTTCAGCAGATTTATTAGCAGAACCGACAGAATCACTCGCTACTGCAACTGCCATAATTCGCAATTTTCCATTAAAATAATCGGGAACTTGATAAGTCACACTGTGTTCGGTGCTATCAGAATCTAAAATCCCTGACCAATAGGCGACGGGTAAATCGGTTTTACGTTTAAATGGATTTAAATTTTTAAATAATGCTGCTTGCACACTTCCATCACCACCTACGGCAGATAATTCTCTTTCCGCAATAAATTTTGGAAGGATTTGATCTACAGTTTGCTGTGTAATAACTTCCAACGCATTTTTTTGGAAGAAAAAGTCAAGTGGATTAGGCGTTTGATAATTTGCAACTTGTAAAATTCCTTCGTCTACTGCAAATACCACTATTTTTCCAGGTTTATCTGTTTTATAAGTAATATTAAGCGGTTCACCAGGTTTCCCAAGGTTCTCTGATGTGAGATCAATATGAATAGCATGATTTTCATGATTGACGCTAAATGGAATTGCACTATAGCTTAAGGGACTGGTATAAATTTCAGGGGAATTCCAATCTCTAACAAAAGTGATGTTCACATATCCATTTCCTTCAAAATTTTCTGGAATATGAATTTTTTGTAAAGAATTAGTCATATCGGTTTTAAACCATTGATAAGCATAAACCTTATCGCGCTCAATCGTTATTAATCCTGCTCCTGTATAAGGTGCATTGATTTGTAACTCAATATCTTCTCCAGTAGCATAAGATTTCTTATTTAATTTAACTGTTAATTCCGCATTTTTAGCCATTGCTAATTGACTCGAACCCACTACTGAATATTTTAAACGGCTTAATTCAGTATTGTTTTGATCAATCACATTGACTGCGAAATCGCCAATTTGATCACTTGGTAATCTGAAATCACTACCATTTTCACTAATGGTAAACGGAATGGTATTAATGACAGTGGTTTGAATAATGGATTTATATTGGTAAGTGCCATTTGGATTTTTCACCAAAGTGGTGACTGGATGCAATGATAATATTTGAATTCGTAAATCATTTTTTGCTATTTGTTTTAGTTGCGGATCGATAGCAATAAAATGAATGATACGTGGTGAATTTTGACTAATGTAATTTAAATCACCGTCCGCTTTATTTCCAATGAGATATTCTAGAGGACTGACTAATGCTGAAGTTTGGGTCGTCACACTGCGTCCGCCTTCCGCTTCAAAACCTTCTGAAAATACCGTTAGCTGATAAGTTGCTTTATCAAAGCGTCCCAGGTTTAGATCAAATACGGCTTCACCTTTTTCATTAGTCTGAGTATCAGTTAAGGTTTCAGTTAAGACTTTTGGTGGTTTATTGGGATCAAATAAAGGATCTACAAAGTTATAATTTGGAAACTCTTCAAAATGTATGGTCTGGGGTGCTAATAAAATTTTTGCTTTAATTTTTCTATCAGCGGCGGGTGCGCCATATAAATTCCATAAACCAATATCAGCTTTGAGACCCACAGGCGATACCCAACCTTTGATATTTTCAGCTGATAAATGCGAAGTAATACGCATTCTATCGGGTTGAAATTCTGCGACATTAATCGTAGTAGAACCTAATAAATTACTCGGATGATTGTCTTTTACGATAAAAACATTAATGTTGTATTGACCGGTAGGTGAGGTTGGTTCTGTTTTTATATCGGTGCTTAAAAAACCAGTTTCATCCAGTGTCATTTTCTGATTTTGAATTTCAGTACCGCGAGAGTCGGTGACAATGACTTGCAATGGTAATCCTGCTGGTTGTGGTTTTACATAGGCATGTTTGATGATCATTCCAATGTGTGCAGTATCACCTGGACGATAAATTCCTCGATCCGAAAACACATATGCGCTTAAGGATTTGACTTCCTGGTCAGCAGTGTATACACCGCCAATATAAAACTTTGTATAATTTAACTGTCTCTCATTGTTATTAAACGGTATAAAAGAAACATCTTGTCCTAAACTCGCTACATAAACAGTAGGTTCTTTATCTAATGTAAAATCTTTTACGGAAGGAAAGCTAACATGACCTTGTGCATCAGTTATGGCAGATAAAATTGCCAATCCATTTTTTCCTAAAAGAGAAACTTTTACGCCAGCCTGCGGATCACCTTTTGTAATTGATTGCACAAATACATCATGTGTTCCATCATTATTATCTTTAACGACTAGTCCTAGATCGGTGATTAAAATAAGACGAGAATTTTTAACATCTCCTTCTTCTTTTGTATCTTCATTCCATTCTGTTGCTTCTAATAAAAATAATCCTAATGGACCTTTAGCATTATTTTGTTTTAAATATTTTTCTAAATCTAATGCAGTATAATTATCTTCACCTTCTTTTTCAAAATGTTGAATTTCAGAAGAAATTTGACTGATATTATTTTCATTGAATTGATCGGGCGAAATAAAAGATGGATTACTAAAATCCCCCGAAGTTTGGGTAATTAAATGATTAATATAATCAGGCAGTACTCTGGCAATTTTAAATTTTACAACCGGTATGCCGCGAACGATGACAGATAATTTTTTCTCACCGCTTAATGCGAGCAATGATCCTTTATGTAAAAAGTTGATTTCTTCAGGAAATGCAGGAACAGGAATGATGGTTGAAAATGCATGCGTTAACTGAAAATCTCCAAAACCCTGAATGCCTTTATCAATAGTGACGTACATATAACGCGGTGTTGTTGCTTTCAATTTATAGCTATGCAATGTTGCAAAATCTCTGTCCGCTGGTAAGCCTTGCAAGGTTAACGGAGTTGCTAAAGCTAAAATGCTATCAGTGATTTCACCTGGATTACGCCAGGTATAATCGGGTTTCTCTTTTTCATTTGCGGTTGCGGGATAGTCTTTTGGTAATAAGTAGACGTGTAATGATTTATTCAATTCTTTTTCTGTTACGCCTAAAGAAGTTTCTATTGTTAAAACTTGTTCTGGCCTATCTTTTTCATTTCTGACAATACTGGAACTTGCATCAGTTATTTTAAAATAACTATTTGCATCAGGAATCAAGACGGATTTGGTGATTTCATTTTCTGTTGTTCCAGGACCATTTATTGTTTTGATATTTTTATCCAAAATTAAATTTAGATAACGTGGCTCTTTAGGTAACGTAATGGGTTCTGAGTGAATGTAAGCAGTACGTTTGTGTTCATCGTAAGTGACAGTAAATTTATATTGTTCTGCATGATATTTTTTTACGGCTTCCAGAATTAAAGACGTTTTATTTTCAAAGCTATTGGTATCTACGGGATAATTAAAATCAATTGTAGCGATGACTTGACGTAATTTGGGATCTAATGGATCTTGGTAAAAACTTAATTCTTCGATTTTCGCTTTAAAAGAATGTGTTGAAAAAGAATAAGATAATGTTTCTAATTTTGTTTGAGGTGAAAATACTGATTTGTCAAAGTTGATAGTATAAGCTTGTCCCGCTGGCCAATCTTGCGCGGGTCTAAACACTAATTGATTATCTGAATCCCAAGTCCATTTACCGGGGATTTCGGGTGTAATGGTTATCCCTTTTGTTACCTCTTTACCCACCATATTCAAAGGCGCAACTGATTGCGGCGTCAACTGAAGATTTGCAGACGGGATACCGAATGAAATACTTAAATTTTCAGGAATCAGTCTTTCTTCATCTTTTGGTGTAATTCCAGGTGTGTTGATTTTGGCGGTAACTAATAGAGGTTTAGGTAAATTTTTGTACCAATGATAGGTGTAGATAGCTACCGTGCTTACCAGAATAAGAGCTGCTAAGCCTATGAAAAATTGTTTAGGGTTGAAAGAACCTTTGGCTCGTGAAAACCAGGGAGGTGAAGTCCAGGAAATTTTACCAATTAAACGTGCTAAAAATGAACTAAACATATTTCTATTCATAGGAATTATCCAGCATATTTACCCAAGATTGAGCATTCAAACATTATTTGAATGATGCGAAAGCAGCATGCTTTCACGGTCGCAAGCATAATCCTAGTTTTTGAGTTTGTCAGCGGGTTTAAAATAATTATTTTTGAGGTGGTAGGGTAGATGGGGTCGAGTCTCTGCATCATGCATGAGGGGTTGAATCAGGCATGATGCAGAGACGCGACCCCGACATGTGGATTTACAAGCGTATGCACAACTCCATCTAGTAAGTTTACATTTGAAAGCGGTATTCAATATCTCGAAATGACAAATAAATCCAATGGATTGATGTTCTCAAAAATCTCGATGTATGCATGAGTCTCGATGGGGTCTCTACATCATGCCTGAGGTTTCAATCATGCATGATGCAGAGACGCGACCCCTTTTTCACTACATCATGCCTGAGGTTTCAATCATGCATGATGCAGAGACGCGACCCCTTTTTCACTGTATTATGAAGGCTTTTAATTTATCGATTTCAGCTCTGGAAATACTCATTTTTTATACCTTATATTGTGATTTTGGTGGCAGAACTATAACAAGGATATAGGCATTGTCAATTTAAACTTCTTAAGTTATTAAAGTGTTTTAAAAACGATCTTTTCCTTGACATTCCTTGTGCTGTTTATTATTGTTCATGTCACCAATTATTGAATAATTACCTATCATGAAAAAAGTGCTGAAATCCATTACCATCTTATTGTTTTCAGCCTTTTCTATTTGTTTTTTATTAATTTTATTACACAAACCTATTCTAGTGTCATGCCAGCAAATGCTAGCATCCAGTCACTACTGTTATAGCTTTTCTCAGGCAATTTACGATAAAAATGGACAGCTTTTAAGATTGACTCTAAGTCATGATGATAAATATAGACTTTATAAACCGCTTACACAGATTTCTCCTGTTTTACAACAAGTGACTCTTTTACAAGAAGATCAGTATTTTCGTTGGCATTTTGGTGTGAATCCTTATTCCATGGTTAAAGCGATTTGGCAAACTTACGTTTTAAAATCAAGACGAATGGGAGCATCAACGATTACTATGCAAGTGGCTCGCATGCTTTTTCATCTTGATTCAAAAACCATTTCAGGAAAAATCTGGCAAATTATCCGGGCCATTCAATTAGAATTACACTACAGCAAAAATGAAATTCTTGAAGCATATTTAAATATGGCTCCTTATGGAAATAATGTAGAAGGAGTAGGTGCCGCCAGTTTAATTTACTTTGGTAAGCCAGCTAATGAAATTACCTTGCCTGAAGCAATGACATTAAGTGTTATTCCACAGAATCCAACTAAACGCAGTCCTGCAGAGCAGGGAGACACTACATTAAAACATTCTCGTGATAAATTATTTAATCGTTGGATTCAAAAACATCCGCAGGACAGCAATAAACAAGCATTAATGAATTTACCAATACAATTACAAACCGCAAAGGCATTACCGTTTTTAGCACCGCATTTCGTTAATTTAGTTTTACAAGATTCTAATGATAATGAAATAAAAACATCACTGAATTTACATTTACAAAAAATACTTGAACATGTCACACAACTCTATTTATCTGCGAAAAAAAATATAGGTGTCAATAATGCATCTGTTCTTCTCATTGATACTCGCGATATGAGTGTTAAAGCCTTGGTCGGATCAGCTGATTTTTTTGATAAAACAATTCAAGGTCAAATTAATGGGACAACGATCAAGCGTTCACCCGGTTCTACATTAAAACCTTTTATTTATGGATTAGCATTGGATCAAGGCTTAATTCATCCAGCAACTGTTTTAAAAGATGTGCCCCGTAGTTTTGGAAATTATAATCCAGAAAATTTTGATTATGATTTTATGGGCCCTGTGACTGCAAAAGAGGCCTTAATATTTAGTCGCAATATTCCTGCGATTTATTTAGCGGATCAAATTTCCAAGCCAAATTTATATCAATTTTTACAAGCTGCCCATATTAGTCATTTAAAATCTGAATCTTTCTATGGACTAGGAATTGCATTAGGCGGCGCTGATCTTAGCATGATTGAATTAACGCAATTATATGCAATGTTAGTGAATCAAGGTCTTTGGCAACCCATACAATTTCAAAAGAAAAAAAGTGCAAATGACTACAAACGTTTGTTGAGTCCTGAAGCCAGTTATTTAGTATTAGATATGTTAAAAGATACACCCAGACCCGATTTCACGCGTAACGATATTCCTGTTTCATGGAAAACAGGGACATCATCCGGTTATCGAGATGCCTGGACAATAGGTGCATTTGGTCCTTATGTATTAACCGTTTGGGTTGGAAATTTTAATAATAATAGTAACCCAGCATTCGTAGGGAAAACCATTGCTGCGCCTTTATTTTTTGAATTAATAGATGCTATCCATCAGGAAGTGAAATTATTTCCCATAGTAAACCATTCTCCTGCGACATTAAATTTAAGAGAAATTCCAGTTTGCAAAGCATCTGGCTTATTACCCACACGTTATTGTAAAGATACTCAATTAACCTTGTTTATTCCAGGAAAATCACCGATTAAAACAGATAATATTTTTAGAGAGATAGCGATTGATAAAAAAACAGGGTTACGAACGTGCCAGTTTAATCAAAATACGCGATTTGAAATTTATGAATTTTGGCCATCGGATTTGTTAAGAATTTTTAAGCAAGCAGGAGTACAACGTAGAACACCGCCTGCCTATGATGCAAGCTGTTTGGCGATGCAAAATGGCAATAGCGGGATTAATCCGCAAATCACTTCTCCGCAAACAGAAACACAATACATTATTCAAGCAAATGCGCCTAAAAATACTATCATACCTTTAAGTGCGGTATCTGATGGGGATGTCTCAACACTTTATTGGTTTATTAATGAGATTTATATCGGTAAATCGCGCCGTGACCAAGCTTTTTTGTGGCAGGCTAAACCAGGGAAATTTGTGGTGCGAGTAGTAGATGAACTTGGCAGAGGGGATGCTACAGATTTAGAGGTGCATGTTAATTAGCTAGAGCTCTTCTCTGAGAGCTCTATATTGCAAATACAAGTGAATCAGCGTAAATTCTATATATTAGGACTAGGAGTTCTCAGGATGAGAAATTATTTTAAATATCTACCTTTAGTCATTGTCAGCTTATCTTTTATATATTCTACGCAAGCTTATTCTACAATGACATTGCCCACATTCTCTCCTAAAACGCTAGAAGGGCAGCGCGCAAAAAATGAGAATACACTATTACCAGACTACACATTTATCAGTTTTTATAAACCCAATTATGTTTTACCTTATTATTATACGGGTTCTCCCTATAAATCTGTTTATGTAGGCACAACTCCTTACAATGAACAAATTCAACATTCTGAAATTAAATTTCAATTGAGTTTTAAAGTACCTTTGTTTAAAAACATTTTTAATCATAAAACTAATTTGATGTTTGCCTATACTCAATTATCCTATTGGCAACTCTACAATCAAAGATCCTTTATTCGTTCAACAGATTATGAACCTGAATTCTTTTTTGCAAATACCATAAACTATCATTTACATAAAGATTGGTATATTAATTATTTAAATCTAGGTTATGTGCATCAATCAAATGGTATGGGCAATAGTCTTCAACGTGGTTGGGATAGACTCTATTTAGAAGCAATTGCTTCTACATCAAATTGGATGCTAAGTTTAAAACCTTGGATCATCTTGGATAGGAATAGTAATAATTCCAATATCGGTTTTTACATGGGATATGCAAAGTTTTTGGCTGCATATAAAATTCATCAGAATGTGATAGCAGTTGAAGCCTATAATGTTGTAGAAAGTGGATTGAAACGCCCATCCGCTCAGCTGACTTGGAGTTTCCCGATTAGTCATTACTTTAAAGGATATGTTCAAGTATTCAGCGGCTATGGACAAAGTTTAATTGAATTCAATCATCATACTAATAGTGCCGGTATCGGGCTTGCATTAAATGATTGGGCTTAATCGTTAACAATTCAAAGGTACCAAATAAAATAAAAGAAAACAGTAAATCACTGATGACAGTTGTTTTGAAAAATGGAATGGCTGCAATATAACAAGCGGCAAGTCCATTTATACTGAAAGGATACAGAGTTCCATTCAACCATACTCCAAAATTGGAAACGATAAAAAATAAAATAGAACATGTAATAGAAGTTGTGATTAAGCTAGAAACTTTAATTTTATTAACAAGTCTTATACCTAATAAAGTCATTATGAAATAACAAGCATATTGCCAATAAAACCCAGGATAAAATAAAACCCAATGCCCAAACAGCATTTTATTGATAAATAAATCGCCCGCCCAAACAGATAGAAAAGTTGTCATTAATGCTGTAAATCGTTTATTAAAATAAGCACCGGAAAAAAGCGCTATGGCATCAATAGGCGAAAAGTTAGGGATAGCATTGAAAAAGGGGGGGATAGCAACTCTGATCATGATAGAAAATAAAATAAAAGCCATTATTAAATGAAATTGATTAGATTTTTCAGTAGCCATTTGCAATCCGTTAGTCAAAAGTAAGTTTATATATAATATCAGAATTGTCACAGTATGCTAGACTAATCAAGAACCTTTACTTCATGAGGCTTAGGATGGAAAACCATGATACCTCTCAGAAACTGATTAATGAATTAAATAAAATCATTGTTCCTTTTTCACTAGAGGATAAAATTTCTTATCAACCGTTATTAGATCAAATTGGAGATGCGCGCATTGTTTTAATAGGTGAAGCAAGTCATGGTACTCATGAATTTTATCAAGCGCGTATTGAATTAAGTAAATTATTAATTTCTGAAAAGAATTTTCATGCGATTGCGATAGAAGGGGATTGGCCTAATGTTTATCCCGTGCATCAATACATTCAAGGAAATGCAGAAGAAGAATCGGCATTAAGTGAATTTAAACGCTTTCCAGAATGGATGTGGCGAAATACGACGATTCCACCTTTTTTAAATTGGTTAAAAAAATATAATGATAAAATAAAAGATCCTAAGCAATTTGTTGGATTTTATGGTTTGGATTTATATTCTTTGCATGACTCCATTAAAGCAGTAATCGATTATTTAAAAACATATGATACCAAGGCTGCTGAACACGCCATACAACGTTACAGTTGTTTTGATACCAATGAAGATCCCCAAAGCTATGGTTATCTTGTGGAGTCTGGGATAAAAAAAGCTTGCATAAAAGAAGTGACGGAACAACTGCTTGAAATGCGTCATATTGCTTTTGAAAAAATAAAAAAGGATTTATCAGAAGATGAAAAATTATTTTATGCCACGCAAAACGCGCGTGTCGTTGTAAATGCAGAACATTATTATCGTGCTATGTTTGAATCACGTGATGTGACATGGAATATACGCGATCATCATATGGGTGAAACTTTACAAAATTTAATTGCTCATCTTGAAACGAAAATGGGTAAGCCCGCAAAAATTATTATATGGGCACATAATTCGCATATAGGAGATGCTCGTGCAACAGAAATGTCAACGAGAGGTGAAACGAATTTAGGTCAAATTGTGCGAGAAAATTTTAACAATACCTCATATCACATTGGTTTTTCCACTTATACAGGCACAGTAAGAGCTGCGCACAATTGGGGAGATCCATCGGAAGAGATGAAGGTATTGCCTGCTATGCGCGGAAGTTATGAGGCACTGTTTCATGAATTAAAATTTAAGGAATTCATTTTATTTTTACATGGTGAATCGCATCCCTTACATTTATTATGTCCTTCCCGATTACAACGTGCTATTGGTGTGATGTATAGGCCCGCAACAGAATATCAAAGTCATTATTATTTTTCTCATTTACTCGATCAATTTGATGCATTAATTCATATTGATGAAACGAAGGCATTGACTTCTTTATAATTTTTGATTTATTTCAATAATAGACTTTCTTTAAGATATTGTTCCATTAATTCCACAAAAGGTTTTATATTGTCATCACATTGAGCAATTTCAAGCGCATGAAAATATTTTTCTCTATCTTCTATACGTATTGTAATCCAGGGTATTCCTCCACAACATAGAATATAATTCATTAACAAACGAGCAACACGACCGTTACCATCAAAATAAGGATGAATTGTAACGAAACCATAATGTGCAATAATTGCTTTTGTTTTATTATCATTTTCTATTTCATTAATTTCTTCTACTAAGCATCCCATCAAATTATCTATTTTTTGATAAGCAGGAGGAACATAACGAGAATTTCGTATAAAGACGGCATCATTTCTATATTGAGTCAATTGTGTTTTGTCAATTAATTCTGATTCGACTGATGGTAAAAATAAATGGGCATAAATTTCACGAATAATTGATTCATTTAGTAAGTTTCTATTTTTAAAATCTTTTTCTATCATTTTTGTTACAAATTTATGTGCTTCCAGATAACCTTTTAATGCCATTTTTCTTTCAGTTTCTTCTCTATTTTTTCCTATCGATGAAATTTCACGTCCATCGATAAGCATTTGAATTTCTTCTTGTGTTACACGATATCCTTCTATAGTTGATGAATGATACGTATCATATTTTTTCGTTTTTTCTGCATATTCTTGAATTTCTTTTAAATTCCAATGTGGTATTTTTAATTTATCAAGATTCGAGATTATTTGATCCTTGTAAAATTTAATTTGATCACGAAAGCGTGTTATATAAACGGGATCTGATAATTGTTTAGGGCAAGCAAGTATTGTGGGCAAGGAATATTTTATTATTTGTGTTTTACCGGAGATGTTATATGAAGTCATTGATTTAAGACTTGTTCTTAGTAATTGTGCTTCAGCTTGTTTTCCAACTTGTTCAAATAAATTTGCTAATCGAAGATAGGTTATAGGTTTACTTTTTTGAAAAATAAGACTTATTAATGTTTCTTTTTCAAATTCTATTGCTTTCAAAAAGCTACTGATTATTTGAGGATAATCACGAAAATGTTGTGGGCGTAGTCTTATTAATATGCTCTCGGGAGATTCTATTGTTAATAAATAATTTTTGTTTGTTTTGATCTTTTTTAAATTGTTTTCAAAATTAGGAGACTCATAAAAAGCAGAATTTTTTTCGATAGTTAAAATTGAAATTTCTTCGATATTGATGCTTATACTTGAACTCTTCGTAAAAATTTCTAGTTTATTCGGAATGCTTCTATCACCTAAGTAATAATGTATCGCAGATAATCCTGTAATTGCATAAGGGGAGTAAGGTTTTAAAACGCATGAAACAATTTCCCAATAATAGGTGTGAATCAGAATTGAAAGAGTCGTTTCTGGCTTACCAAGCGCTAGTACATCTCTGCGAATCTCATAAGCTAAATTTAGAGATATTAAAATTTCTTTAAAGCGAACTTCTGGTAAATCTTCAATTCGCCAAATAGGTTGAACATTTACATTGAGTGCCCACCACTGCTTAATCTCTTCCAAGCTAGCTAACATACTCATATTTTTCCTATGTAAAACCGTATAAACTTCCTATAAAAGTATAAGTTAAAATATAGAAAACATCCATATATAAGTTAACGCTAATTTTATAACACATTGAAAATACTCAATATATAATAAAATTCCTATAAAATATCGTATATTTCTCCTATAACATTCCGTATATTTCCCCTATAAAGTTATCGAGTATCTTATTGATTAGACCTAAAAAATATTTTTTTAAACATTTGCTATACTTTAACTAGATAACTCAAAGAAAGGGGGAGATATGCTTTTCGAACATAAATCGAGTGACGATAAATTCATCTCTGCGATTACTGAAATTGGAAAACAATTAGATCCTCAAAACACGTTTGATCACATAAAACCATTCAAAAAAATTGATACTTTACTTCAATTACGGACCATGTGTGAACATAGAGATAAAATTCAATCGATGACTCCTGAAAGCACCTTAAAAGACCGCGGCAGAGAAGACTATTGGAATTATAGATATAAACAATACATGCAACATGTACAAGAAGCTCAAAATATAGGTAAATATATTCTTAGTCTTGATGTCATTTTTAGAAATTTAGCTCAGCAAGATAATCTCAACTTTCACACTTTCAAATTAATTACAGAAATATGTAAAGACCCTCGATTAAGTCAAGAAACCATTGATAGAATGGTCGTTGCTTCAAAAGATCCTTCCATTAATATCTTGATGCATGAATTAGGTAAAGCAAAAGGCTTGGATATATCAGGCATTTCCACAGCAACAACTGCAGCGCCCAAATTACCTGCTGCAGCTGTTGATTTAAGCACCCCTTCCTCTCTTGTAAAGAAAGTAAAATGACAGGAATCTAGGCGGTCTACTTCTAAGTACAAGGCGACCCGGTTAACGGATAGCTGGTTTTCTTAATTGTATAATCGAAAGAATGAGTATGAGAGGAATAAAGACATCCATCCAGAACCAGGAGCCTGCATTTCCAATGGCATAGTTATTATTGATGACCATTTGATAAATATGGCCTACCGCATCACCCCATAGCCATAACGTATTGCCAATCACTGTTGCTAATCTAAAGCCTAGGCTGGCTTTAAATGCCAGAATCGCGATGACACCAAAGCCTAAGTTAGCCATAGCGACTTCAAATTGAAATGGACTAGGCTGCCATCCAATGGCTTGGGCGCTTAATTGGGGGCAAAAGGCATGAAAAATGAATGCATAGATGGCGGTAAAACCCAAAGGAAACACGACTATCCATCGAAAAACAGTTTCGCTTAAAGCCAGTCTTGGGTTGATTATTTTACTTAAGAGAATGAAAAATAAAGCTAAAATCAACATGGAAAAACCGAAATTCTGTAATAATAAAGCAATCCAGTCTATCATCATATTCATCATCTCCCTATGTGAATAATTTAGAATAACAAAAAACGTAACTGATTTCATTTGGGGGTTTATGTTGATATATTTAGGGTCTATAAGGACATTCATTCAGAAGGCATAGCATGAAGCATTTACCTATTTTAATTGTTGGGGCAGGTCCAAGCGGGCTTTTTATGGCATGCGAATTAAAACGCCATGGGATTCGGTTTCGAATCATAGATAAAAATGCACAACCCACCCAAGGATCAAACGCTACCTGGATACAAACTAGAACATTAGAAATCTTTGAATTATTAGGTATGGCTGATCAATTTATTAAATCAGGTCATCAATGCCATGCAATTAATTTTTATGAAGATGATAAAAGTTTGACGAGAATTTCTTTAGATACCATTCATTCTTTATTTCCCTATATTTTAATGTTGCCGCAAAGAGAAACCGAACGTTTATTAAATAAAAAATTAGAAGAATCTAATATGTCCGTTGAGCGTTCTACGGAATTGATGGATATTAAACAAACCGCAAATGGAATTATTTCCACTATTAGATTATCGGATGGAAGTACTGAAACCATCACATCAGATTGGGTCATTGCATGTGATGGAGCAAATAGTACGATAAGAAAAAAATGCCAAATTCCTTTTTTAGGCAATGATATTCCAGAACAATTCATGGTAGCAGATGCGCAAATGAGTTCTTTTCTACCTACCGATGAAATCCATGTATTTTTTGGTAAAGGAACAACATTTCCGGATAAGGCAACAATTTTTTCAGCATTTCCGTGGGGTTCCAAGAATTATCGTTTGACTGCAAATTTATATGCAGAAACTCCAAGACAAACATTTCATCAACATGAAATTAAAGAAATTGTTGCTGAACGTACTTATGGTAATTTTATTGTAGAAAAAGTTGAATGGATTTCCCCATTCTGGATTCATAGTAAAATTGTCAATCATATGCAAGATCATTCTATCTTTTTAGTAGGCGATGCGGCGCATATTCATTCACCTGCAGGAGGGCAGGGCATGAATTCAGGTTTACAAGATGCATTTAATCTTGCCTGGAAATTAGCTTTAGTCATAAAAAAGAAAGGAAAATCTTCTTTGCTTGAATCTTACAATTTAGAGCGTCATTCAATAATGAAAAAAATTGTTGATAAAACAGAGAAACTGACACATATGATGATATTTGATAAGCATTTCTTTACTAAATTACATCAATTTAGCAAAAATAAAACTGAAGAAAAAAATGCAATCGATGAATTAACTCAAATCAATATTCAATATCAAAAAAGTCCTATTATTGATTATCAAGAAAAAACGCCAGCGCATGCACCGAAACAAGGTGAAAGAGTACCAGATGTTCTCATAGATCATTCAAAAAATTTGTATCAATATTTCAATGATACTTATCATCATATTTTATTGTTTTCTGGTTTAACTAAAGATAGACTAGAAGAAATGAAGATGCTGCAAACCAAATTAAATCAAACGTTTCCTGAATTAATAAAAGTTCATCTTGTATCAAAAGAAAAACATAAATTAGAAAATTTAATTTGGGATGAAAAGTTAAGCCTACATAAACAATTTCATGTTGAAGATGCTTCAATTTATGTCATCAGACCTGATAATATTATTGCTTATTTTTCAAAAAATCTGGATAGCCAACCATTGGAAAACTTTTTAGATAGATATTTATCCGAAAAGTTCTAGGATAATATCCAGTTAAACGCATCTCGTTGACTTTCATGTGCCAATGATACTGTGGCATAAAGTGGTCTGGAATCAAGTGTTTCATTAATAGAATAATTCAATGTCGAAAATCTAAGTCCATATTGAGATTTTTTATGTGTTTGCAAAAAGAGATGCAAGCTACGTAATGTATTGCCATGACCACTTTTGACTTCAATGGGAAGAATATTCGCATTTCGTTGAAGAAGATAATCAACTTCTGCCGTGCTATTTTTTTCAAGACGTTTCCAAAAATAGAGTTGTGCTTTATTAAAGGGACTTTCATAACAAATTATTTCTTGTCCAATAAATTCTTCTGCCATTTCTCCACGATTTTCAAATCCTTGCAAAGGATTTAAAAACCATTCCGATATATCAGAACCTAAAATAGCTTGACAAAGAGCAGTATCTAAATAAATAACCTTAAAAATTTTAAAATCCACATCTGCACCAATAGGTATTCCCTGCCCAGATGTACGGCGAATAATATGAATGATATTCGCGCGCTCTAGTAATTCTAATGCAGGTTCAAGCTCTCTTTTTCGATATTCACTATGGATTTCACGATAAGAAAATTCTTTTCCGATAAGGTGAGGAACTTGGCGAAATAATAATTCAAGATATTTTATTTGTGATTTCTTCGCATATTTTTCAAAATCTTGCCGATAAGTTTCAGAAATTTGTTGTAGTACTTGCAATGCTATAAGTGGATCCTTTGTTTTTACCCATCGTTCAACAGCTTCAGGCATACCACCAATAGAGAGATATTCACCCAATATATCTAAGATTTTTTCATGAATAACGGGCTCCATTATTTCGCCATTCGCATGATTCCATATTTCCTTTGCTATTACACTATTGTTTGTTGCAACGAGAAATTCCATAAAAGACATGGGATACATATATAGCATCGATATTCGTCCAACAGGAACACCTACTTTAGCAATTGCAAATTCTAATAAAGATCCAGCAGCTACAACATGTAGATTCGGCATCTTTTCATAAAAATATCGTAATGCGATAATACATTGTGGGGCTTCTTGAACTTCATCAAAAAAAAGTAATGTTTTTCCAGGAATAATGGGTGTTTTAACAAGTAAAGAAAGCGACTGAATAAGTCGTTCTGGAATTAAATCTTTATCAAAAATCGGAATCGCAGTTTTCAGCTCTTCGAAATTTATCTCAACAAAATGTTCAAACTGCTGACCTAATTGCCGAATGGCATAGGTTTTGCCCACTTGTCGGGCGCCTCGCAAAAGAAGTGGCTTTCTATTTGGATCCACTTTCCATTTATTTAGATGA
>Ga0207151_1079_pt1 | contig 21517 bp, 19 predicted proteins | sample Alteio_BWMinHeat_29_FD_153523 | JGI IMG/M metagenome (GOLD analysis project Ga0207151, IMG submission 153523) | Enriched cells from forest soil in Barre Woods Harvard Forest LTER site, Petersham, Massachusetts, United States -... | ecosystem: Environmental > Terrestrial > Soil > Temperate forest >... | reverse complement strand
CCAGACCGTTCCCTTCGGCAGCTTCGCCACCGTGGTCGACTCCCTGCGCGAGCGGCCGGCAATGGGCTCGGTGACGATGCTGATGTTGTTGATGCCGGCCTGGCGCAGGGAGTCGACCACGGTGGCGAAGCTGCCGAAGGGAACGGTCTGGTCGCAACGCAGGAAGACCGCGTCCTGGGGCTTTTTGAGCTGGGAGTGAACGCGAGCGGCGAGGTCGTGGATGTTAATGGGTTCGTTGCCGAGGTAAACGCGCTGGGCTTTGTCGATGGTGATGACCAGGCGTTGTTCGGTGATTTCGCGGACGGTCTTGGTTTTGGGGACGTCAACTTCGATGCCGGATTGCAGGATGGGAGCGGTGATCATGAAAATGATGAGGAGGACGAGGACGACGTCAACAAACGGGACCATATTGATTTCGGAGAGGGACGTCTGCGTTTGTTTGGAGAGTTGCGGCATAGCTAGGCGTCCGGAAATTGAGAATCGAAAAGCAAAATCCGAAAGCAAACACCGGCAAGGCTGACATCCTGGCGTGGTGGGGCGCAGCAATGCTGCGCCCCTACGAAGAATTTGGACTCGGCGGCGTGTGCGCTCAACAGAAGCTCCTGTCAGTTAAAGGTTTTCTCGATCTGCGAGGTTACCTCGAGAGCGAACGAATCGAGGCGCTGCGCGAGATCGCGAATATTCTGCAAGAACTGATTATAGAAGATAACGGCGGGGATGGCGGCGAAGAGTCCGGCGGCGGTGGTGACCAGAGCTTCAGCGATGCCGGGTGCTACGGCGCGGAGGCTGGCAGCACCGGCGCTGCCGAGGCCGGAGAAGGCGTCAATGATGCCCCAGACGGTGCCGAAAAGGCCGATGAAGGGGGTGACGGAACCCGTGGTGGCCAGCCAGGACATGCCTTTTTCGACCCGACGGACTTCCTCGGCAGAAGCGAGCTGCATATTCACGGTGACGGCGTTGAGACTTTTGAGCTTGCCAGTGGGCTGCGGGTTGCCGACGCTGACCTGGCTCTGCAGCTCGCGATAGCCGGCGGCGTAGACAGGAGCGAAGGGAGAACCGGCCGAAGCCAAAGCTTGCGGGTTGGCGACGCCACGGGTGGCGCGAAAGATGCGGAGGAATTGGTCGCTGTCGCGACGGATGCGGCTGAACAGCCCGAGCTTCTGGAAGATCAGAGCCCAGGAAATGACGGAGAAGGCGAAAAGAATCAAAAGAACGCCGCGCGCGACCCAACCTGTTTGTTGGAGAATGCCAAGAATGTCGGTGACGAGGAAGGCGGTCAGCGGAAGAGTGATGTCAGTCCCTCAGTAGGCGAAATTTTTGCACCGTAAAAACCGTAGCACACGCATGTAGTGGAAGCAACGATGGATCGCGGCGAAGGTGCATCAGTTCAACGACCCGGACGTTGAGGCGCATGCTGGAGATTGGACGCTGGCGAGCGGCAATTGGGTTGCAGAGAGTGTGATAAACTGCCATGAAACGATGAGTAAAAAATTTGATATCGGCCTGGAGACGCTGACGGGGAATCTGGCGGCACCGCGCGCTTCGAGGCTAGCGCCGGAACGTGTGCCGGACCGGGGCACATTTTTCCTAGAAACATTTGGATGCCAGATGAACGACCACGACTCGGAGAAAGTGGCGGGCGTGCTGATGGCGCGCGGGTATAAACAGGTGGAAACGCTGGAAGCGGCTTCAGTGATTTTTTATAACACGTGCAGCATTCGCGAGAAAGCGGCGCAGAAAGTGTTCTCGCGGCTCGGAGAATTCCGGGAGAAGCAACACGAGGGAAAGATCATCGGCGTTCTGGGATGCGTGGCGCAGCAGGAAGGCGAAGATATTTTCAAGCGCGCGCCGTGGGTGAGCCTGGTGTGCGGGTCGGCGAGTTACCGGAAGCTGCCGGAGATGCTAGCGCGGCTCGAAAGCGGGGACCATCGGGTCACCGGGCTCGATAACGACACCGATGAGACCTTTGAGACGCCGGTGACGCGGCGGGACAATCCGTGGCGGGCGTATTTGACGATTATCGAAGGGTGCGACAAGGCTTGCACGTATTGCGTGGTGCCGTATACGCGGGGGCCGGAGCGCAGCCGGTCGAGCGAAGCGATTCTGCGGGAAGTGCGGGAGTTGGCTGGGGCGGGATATACGGAAGTGCAACTGCTGGGTCAGACGGTGAATTCCTATGCGGATCCGACGCTGGCGAAGATGAAATTCTCGGAGTTGCTGCTGGCAGTGGCAGAGGTGCGGGGAATTCGGCGCGTGCGGTTTACGACATCACACCCAAGCGATTTCAGGCGGGACATTGTCGACGCCATCGATACGGAGCCGAAGCTTTGCGAGCATGTGCATTTGCCGGTGCAGTCGGGGTCGACGCGGGTGCTGCGGGAGATGCAGCGGACGTATACCCGCGGCGAGTATCTCGACAAGGTAGCGCTGATTCGAGGGGCGCGGCGGGCGATCAGCATTACTACGGACATTATCGTGGGGTTTCCAGGGGAGACGGAAAGCGATTTTGCACAGACCCTGAGTCTGATGGATGAGGTACAGTACGACGGCGTGTTTGCGTTCAAGTATTCGCCGCGGCCGCACACGGGGGCGAGTTCGATGGCCGATGCGATTCCGGAGGAAGAGAAGGCGCGGCGGCTCGGGATTCTGCAGGAAAAGCAGCGGGAAATCCAGGCGACGCGGAATTTGGCGTATCTGGGGAAGACGTTTGAAGTGATGGTGAGCGGGAAGTCGCGGCGTGAAAAACAGTGGTCGGGGCATACTTCCTCGAACAAAGTGTTGAATTTCACTTCCCAAGAGGCGGAACTTCTGGGAACCTACGTGCACGTGAAAGTGACAGAGGCGGGACCGAACAGCTTGGCGGGCGAGCAGTTGGCATAGGTCGAAGCATATAGTTCTAGGGAGGCGCGATGGAAGTTGAGATGAAGATCCGCGGCCTGATGATGGATCCCGTGACGAATATGCCGATCGTGGTGCTTAAAGATGTGCGGGGGCAAGCGATCCTGCCGATCTGGGTGGGCGTGTACGAAGCGAATGCGATTGCGCTCGAGATCGAGAAGGTGCAAACGCCACGGCCGATGACCCATGATCTGCTGAGGAACGTGCTGCTGGGACTGGAAGTGCGTGTTGAAAAGATCGTCGTGAACGATTTAAAAGACGATACGTTTTACGCGCTGATCTGGGTAGAGCGCGAAGGGCAGATGATGACTATTGATTCGCGGCCGAGCGATGCGCTGGCCTTGGCGTTGCGGATGGATTGCCCGATTTACGTGGATGAAGAAGTTCTGAAGAATTCAAAAGTGTCGACCGCGATCACAGAACGCAGTACCAACGAACAGCTTCGCAATTGGCTCGAGGGATTGTCGGACGACGACCTTGGGCGATACAAGATGTAGGTGGCTGTAAGTCCCATCTGAGTAGCGTGCGAAAGCGTGCTTCGACTGCCCGAAGGGCTGGCCGGTGCAAGAGCGCGAGCCGGACAAACCCACAGACCAGAAAATCTAAAGCAGGGATGCCCTTAGGAAGCAAGTGGCTTGCGGCCGAGGATGTCCTACCGGGTCTAGGTGTGAATGAGGCGGTGGACGGTGCGGCGCCAGGCAAAGATTAGGACGAGCCCGATGAGGATGAGGGCGAGGCTCAGGCCGGACCAGATGCCGAAGGCTCCCCAGCCGCGGCGGAAACAGAGCCAGGTGCCGAGCGGCAGCCCGATGACCCAGTAGGCGGTGAAGTGGCAAAGCATGGGAGTGCGCGTGTCGCCGGTACCGCGGAGGGCGCCGGTGGCTACCGTCTGCAGGCCATCGAACAATTGGAACGCGGCGCCGGCGGCAAGGAGCAGTGTGGTGCTGTGGATTACCGTTTCGTCTGGTGTGTAGACAAGGGCAATCCAACGAGGGAAAACGAGGAGGGCGATACTGGCGAGGGTCATGAAGGCAGCGCCGAGGAAGATGGCGGTGTCTCCGGCATGGCTTGCGCCGACGGGATCCTTGCGGCCGATGGCCTGGCCGACGCGGACTGCGGCGGCTGCCGAAACACCAAGGGGGACCATGTAGGTCAGTGCGACCGTGTTGAGCGCGATCTGATGGCTGGCGAGGGCGACGGCGCCGAGACGCGCGATAAGAGCAGTGGCGAGGGCGAAAACGCTGATTTCGAGCGTGATCTGGATGGCGGCGGGCAGGCCGAGAGCAACGAGCTGGCGAATTCGCGCTAGGTCGGGGTGCACGGGGGTCTTCAAAAGCTCGGTTCGGTGGCGGTGGTCGTACCAAAGAAGGTAGCCGACAAGAACCAGAGCCATATAAGCGCGGGCGAAGGCCGTGGACCAGCCAGAGCCAACGACCCCCATCGCCGGGAAGCCCCATTTACCGTAGATGAGAAGCCAATTGAACAGAGCGTTGATGAGATTGGCAGTGACGAGCGCGAAGGCGACGGGCCTGACCATGTTCATGGCCTGAAGGCAGTGGCGGACCGAGAAGTAGAGGAGCAGAGGAAGAAGGCCGATGGCGAGGGCCTTCATGTAGGGAATGGCGAGTGCGGCAATGGCCGGGTCGACGTGCAGCGCCGTGAGGAGTGGGCCGAAGAACCACACCGGAGCCATGAGGAACGGAGTCATCGCGAGGCTGAGGTAGATGCCGTTGACAAGGGAGCGGTGGCAATCTTCGCGCTGGCCCGCGCCGAAGGCTTGCGCCACAAGAGTATCGAGGCCGATCAGGAGGCCGCCGCCAAAAAAAGCCAAGACATTGAAGACATTGGAGCTGATGCTGACGGCGCCGATGGCCTCGGCGCTGTCGGGCAGGTGACCGACCATGACGGTATCGACGATGCCCATGCTCATCCAACCGACTTCGGCGAGGACAAGGGGAAGAGCCAGAGTCAGAGTGGGGCGAAGTTCTCGGCGCAGTATGTCGAGGCGGATCATGGCGAGGGTGCTGAGGCGATTGAGTGTAAAGGCAGCGGATTGAGTGTGCAAATTGTTCGGAGCGAGCGGAAATGGAGGGTAACTTTGAAGACGCTGTGATGCGGCGGTTCCATTGACCGCGGCCAGCAGCGTACCTAACCTCAAGGACACGCAGCATTTGCGCGGTTCCAGAAACCGAAACTGCTTGGTGCGACTACACCTCGGGGCAATGACGGCAAAGTGAAGGAGATTCTGTGACGCGTCCTGGGGATGAGCCCGGTACTGAATCCAACATGACACGCCTCCGTGCAGGTGGACGGGTGAATTCGCGGGTGGCCGTGGCAGTCGAATGGAAAGAGGATGGTCGAGAGTTGCGCGTGGAAGGGCACACGGTAGACATTGGCGCGAAAGGGTGTATGGCGGTGGTGCCGCAGGGGTTTCCGGTGGGACAGCGGTTGCAACTGGTCAACCTTGTCAACAGCAGCAGGTGCGAGGCGGTATTGATCTGGCGCGGGCACGAAGGGCGCGAGGGTTGGGAACTGGGGCTCGAACTGGTTGGGCCCCCGCAAAGCTTTTGGGGCCTCGACTCTTAGCCGATGCGATGGCGCGCTTTCCGGAACGAGCAGGGAAGGAGAACGGCTACTGCTGCCAGCCGCCACCGAGGGCCAGATAGATTTGAACTAGAGCGAGGAGTTCATTGGCTTGGGCTTGCGCAAGATTGAGTTCGGCCGAGAAATAATTGGTCTCGTTGGTTAAAACCTCAAGATAGCTGGTCACCCCTCCTCGATAACGATCGTTGGAAAGGCGCGCGGCGTCCTGGGCGGAGGAGGCGAGCAATTCCTGTTGCTCACGAAACTCCTGGTTCTTCTTGTAGGCAATAAGCGCGTCGGAAACGTCCCGGAAGGCTTGCTGGATCGTCCGCTGATAACTGAGCAACGCCTCCTGTTGGTTGGCTTCGGCCAGCTTCACGCTGGAGCGGATTCTGCCGGCAGTAAAAATGGGCTGGGTAAGGGACCCGCCGAAACTCCAGAGGCCGGCTGGACCGCCAAAAAGTCGAGCGAGGGCATCGCTCTGGAAGCCCCCATTGGCGGTGAGGGCGATTTGCGGATAGTAGGCGGAGCGCGCGACGCCAATCTCCGCGTTGAAAGCAATGAGCTGTTGTTCGGACTGGCGGACATCGGGGCGACGTTCGAGCAGCTCGGACGGAAGGCCGGCGGGAATTTCAGGGGAATGGGGCTGCCCGGTAAGAGCGATCCCGCGGGCAATAGGGCCAGGATTGTTTCCCAACAGGACGCTGATCAGGTTTTCCTGCTGTTGAATGCGGCGCTCGAGGTCGGGGATCTCTTCACTAGCGGTGTAGACGAGTTGCTCTCCCTGGCGCACGTCGAGGAGAGAAGTGTTGCCATGATCGGCGAGGATGGTGAGGAGGCGGAGGGATTCTCGGCGGGCGGTCAGGGCGTTGCGGGAGATTTCGAGTTGGAGATCGAGAGCGCGAAGTTGGAAGTAGGCCGACGCCACATTGGAAACGATAGAGACCTGAACGGCGCGGCGAGCCCACTCCGTGGCGAGAAGAGAAGCGCGAGCGGCTTCGGTGGCGCGGCGGTAGCGGCCCCAGAAATCGAGTTGCCATGCGGCAGAGAGAGAAAGCTGCCCGTTGGATTGCTGGACGGCGGGGAAGACGGACTTCGGGGTGCGCTGGGCGGATAGCGCGGCGCCGCCGTCGACGCTCGGAAATTGGTCGGCGCGCGTGATGCCCAGCTGCGCCTGGGCTTCGAGGATTCTCGTAGCGGCGATACGAACGTCGTAGTTCTGCTGGAGGGCTGTGCGGATGAGCGACTGGAGCTGCTCGTCACGAAAAACTTCCCACCATTTCTGCTCGCCTAGCGATGCAGCGTCTGTTTTGGCGGCTTCCTCCGGAACGGGGCCGCGGTAGGCAGCGGGAACCGACGCAGTGGGCCGCTTGTAGTTTGGGCCGACGGTGCAGCCGGTGGTGAGTAGCGCGACGAGTAGCGAAGCGATGAGCCGTCTCATCTCAGTCATCTCCCTGGCTGGGGCTCGGGCCCGGCAAGGGCAGTGCTCCGACAGAAGAGGCGCCGGCCTTACCCACGGAGAGTTTTTCGACAACGTAGAAAATAGCCGGAATAAAGAAGATGCCGATGGCGCTGGCTGCCAGCATTCCGCCGATGACGGTGGTACCCATGATCTGACGAGCGACCGAGCCCGCGCCGGAAGCCGTCCACAGGGGCACGCAACCCAAGATGAAAGCAAACGAGGTCATCAGAATGGGACGCAGACGCAATCGCGCGCCCTCCAATGCGGCATCGGCGAGTGGCCTTCCGTGCTCGTATTCCTCTTTGGCGAACTCCACGATGAGAATCGCATTCTTGGCAGCAAGGCCGATCAGCATGACCAAACCGATCTGCGAATAAACGTTGCCTTCGATTTGCACCATGTAACTCGGGAGGAAAGCACCGAGTACGGCGCGGCGGAGCCACAGAACGGCGAAGGCACCAAACACCGCTACCGGAGTGCTCAGCAGCACGCTGAACGGGAGCGACCAGCTTTCATAAAGGGCGGCGAGAATGAGGAAAACGAAGAGCAACGAGAATCCGAAGACTGCGGAGGCAGGCACGCCCTCCTGGGCTTTCTTTTCCTGGAAGGACATGCCCATGTAGTCGAAGCCCATCTCGCGCGGCATGGTTTGTGCAAAGACTTCCTCGATGGCCGCCATGGCTTGGCCGGCGGAATAACCCGGGGCAGCGGCACCGTTGATCTGCGCGGAGCGGTACTCGTTGTAGCGCATGGTGAATTCAGGGCCGGGACGCGACTCAAATCGGGTGACCGCGGCGAGCGGGACCATTCCGCCTTTTTGGTTCTTGACGAAGAACTGGCCGACGTTTTCGGCCCGCGTGCGGTATTCGCCTTCGGCTTCGATATACACCTGCCACTGGCGGCCGAAACGATTGAAGTAGTTGATGAACAGACCGCCCATGAACGCCTGAAGAGTCTTGTAAACGTCGTTGACAGCAACGCCCTGCTTGATGACTTTGTCGCGGTCGACATCGACGAACTGCTGGGGCACGCTGGACAGTAAAGTGGTACTCACACCGGCGATCTCCGGGCGTTTTCGAGCGGCAGCGAGAAAGGTGTTGAGGTTGTCAGCGAGGAATTGCACATCGTTGCCGGCGCGATCCTCGAGAACGAAGGTGAAGCCACCGGAGGTGCCAACGCCAGGAATGGCGGGAGGAGAGAAGGAAAAGGCGATGCCTTCCGGGATTTTGCTGAGTTCGCGGTTGATGTTCTGTTTGATTTGCTGGAACTGCTGGTCGCGTGATTTGCGATCGTCCCAGGGTTTCAGAGTGACGAAGAAGAATCCGTTGTAACTGGTGCGCACGAAACTGAGCAAGCTGAAACCGACGACGCTGGTGGTGTACTGCACACCGGGAGTTTTGGCCAGGACGTCTTCGATCTTGCGGGCGACTTCGTCGGTGCGTTGCAGCGACGCGGCGTTGGGCAATTGCAAGTTGATATAGAGATAGCCCTGATCTTCATCGGGCAAAAAGCTCGATGGAACCTTGGAGGCGAAAAAGCCGGCGGCGCCGCCGAAAAGCAGCAAGAGAATGAAAGCCACGGCACTCTTGCGAAGGAGCACACCGCAGACGCGGACGTAAGCGTTGGTAGCGCTGGTGAAAACCCGGTTGAACCCATTGAAGAATTTTTTGAGCAAGCCGCCGCTCGAAGTTTTCGGTCGGAGGAGTAACGCGGCGAGGGCTGGGCTGAGGGTGAGGGCGTTGAAAGCTGAAAGGATCACGGAGATGGCGATGGTCACGGCGAACTGCTGGTAGAGGCGGCCGGTAATACCGGGGATAAAGGCCGTTGGAATGAAAACGGCCGACAGGACCAGAGCAATGCCGACGACAGGACCGGAGATTTCTTCCATAGCCTTGGTCGCTGCCTGTTTGGGTGGCAGACCATCTTCAATGTGGCGTTCGACCGCCTCGACAACGACGATGGCATCGTCGACCACCAGGCCGATGGCTAAGACGAGACCGAACAAGGACAAGGTGTTGACGGAAAATCCGAAAAGCGGAAAGAAGATGAAGGTGCCAACGAGCGAGACCGGAACGGCGAGCAGCGGAATCAAAGTGGCCCGCCAGCCCTGCAGGAAAATGTAGACGACAACGATGACCAGGGCGATGGCGATGACCAACGTCAGAACGATTTCCTTCATGCCCTGGGTAACGGCTTCGGTGGTGTCCAGGGAGATGACGTAGTCGATATCTCCGGGAAAGCGCGTCTTCACTTCCGCCATGAGCTTTTTGAGACCGGCGGCAGCCTGAACGCCGTTCGAGCCCGGCAGTTGATATGCGGCGACAATGGCACCAGGTTTGCCATTCAAGCGGCCGAGGACACTGTAGTTCTGGGCGCCCAACTCGACGCGGGCGACGTCTTTTACGCGCACAACGCCACCGTCCGGGTTTTCGCGAACGACGATTTGCCCGAATTCTTCCGGCGAGGACAGACGACCTTTCGCGCGAACGGAATAAGTGAATTCCTGGCCTTTGGGGGCTGGCTCGCTGCCAACCTGGCCGGCGGGATTGACGGTGTTCTGAGTCTGGATGGCTGTGACGATTTCGGGAACCGTAATGGCGAGCTTAGCCAGTTGATCGGGTTTTACCCAGAGACGCATAGCGTACTGGCCGGCACCGAAAATCTGCACGCTGCCGATACCATAGAGACGGGTAACCTGGTCGCTGAGATTGATGTAGGCGTAGTTGGAGAGAAAACGCGCGTCGTAGGTGCCGTTCGGCGAGTACAGAGTGATGAGCATCAGCGGAGCGGTGACGGTCTTTTGCACGGTCACGCCAAAATTGGTGACGTCCAGGGGAAGCTGCGAAGCAGCTTGTGTGGCGCGCATCTGGGTGAGGATGAGATCGGTGTTGGGGTCGGTTTTGACGTCATAGTCGACGATGAGGCGCATGCCGCCGTCGGCGGTGGAATTGAGCGAATACATGTAATTCATGCTGTCGACGCCGCTCATTTGCTGCTCGATGGGGGTGGCGACAGCTTGCTCGATGGTCCCGGCATCCGCGCCGACGTATGTGGCAAGCACCTGGACTTCAGGCGGAACGATATTGGGAAAGAGGGCGACCGGCAAGGACAGGATGGTCACCGAGCCGATGATGACCATGACGATGGAAATGACCATCGCCACGATCGGGCGGTTGATGAAGAACTTAGACATAGCTCACTTGCCTCCCGCGGACGCGCCGAGCGGCTTGGGATTAACGGGCATGCCATCCCTTACTTTCTGCACGCCCTCGACGATGACGAGGTCACCCGGTTTTACGCCGCTTTCTAGAATCCATTGCGTGCCGATGCGCTCGCCCACGGTGACCGAGCGGATGGAGACTTTGTTGTCGCTGCCGACTACGGCGACTTGATAGGACCCCTGGAGTTCGCTAACCGCACGCTGAGGAACGAGCAGGGCGCCAGTGCGCGTGTAGGTCGAGGCGCGGACGCGGCCAAACTGTCCGGGACGCAAGATGTTCCTGGAATTCGGGAAGGCCGACACGATGCGGATGCTGCCGGTGGTTATGTCAACTTGCCGGTCGGTCAAAAGAACGCGGCCTTTTTGCGGATAGACCGTGCCGTCGGCCAGAACCAAATCGAGCGCAGGAGCATCCTTAGGGACATCCATGTGGCTTTGCGAATTGATGCGTTCCGCAAGGCGCAGGTACTCCTGCTCGCTGATGGGAAAAAAGGCTTTGATGGGGTCGACCTGGGAAACAGAGGTGAGCACGGTATTGGTGTTGACCAGGTTGCCGAGCTGGATTTGCGCGATCCCGGCAATGCCGTCGACCAGGGAAGTTACATGAGTGAATCCCAGGTTCAACTGCGCCTGCTCCACCTGTGCGTTAGCCGATTGCACAGCCGCCTGGGCGGCGAGATTGGCCTGGACGTCATTGTCCAGTTGGCTCTGCGCGATGGCGCGCTCTTTGGCCAGCGGTGTATCCCGTTCGACATCCAACTGCGTCTTGCCCATCTGCGCTTGAGCTTGCGCAAGTTGCGCTTTGGCCTGATCGACAAGGGCCTGGAAGGGACGGGGATCGATCTCGAACAGAACATCGCCGCGGCGGACCGGTGAACCCTCTTTGTAGGTTTGCTTGACGATGTAGCCGGTAACCTGGGGTTGAATCTGCGCATTGACGTAACCGTCAAGCGTGGCTACCCATTCGCTGACGATCGGAACGTCCTTTTGCTCAACGGCGACGACTCTCACTTCCGGGGGAGCCATCGGAGGTGGCGCGGCTTTGCCGCCGCAACCTGTGAGTAGAGCCCCAGCGGATAGAACGGTAAGAGCGAAATGCGCAGCGGGCCTTACAACAGGCAGAGACCCGAACCGCTGACGGCGCGGAGTTGCTTCGGCGACGTGCGGAGAAGGGGATAACATAGATCCTCCAATCGTGACGAGCCGACGACTCCTCATGCCAAGTCACGGCGGGTGGAGGAAGGACGCTCATCGAAAAACCCCAAGGGTGGGGGCGCAGGTGGCGGAGTATACATCAAACGGCCGGACGGGCGAATCCGCCGACGGGAGCTTCAGACAACATGGCGGCGAGCAATATTCAGGTACCAGCGAGATTCTGGTACGTGGACGGGAGTTTTCCACCGACTTTCGGCGGGTGTATCCACTTTTCCCTTGCCAATCAACGGGATAGGAACTTAGAGTTAGCCTAGGCCTAGGGGGTTTTCTGCAGGCAGCACCCATATATAGGAACCGGGTTGCCAGAACGCAGCGGCGGTGTTTTGTGCATGCCCGTCGCGTTCGCTCGAAGCGGGCGAGCGGAGGCAGAAACAGATGACTGCCATCATCACGATTGCAAACCAAAAAGGCGGTGTGGGGAAGACAACGACGGCGATCAATTTGTCGGCGGCGATCGCGGACCGCGGGAAACGCACGCTGCTGATTGATTTGGATCCGCAGGCAAATTCTACGATCGCGTTTTTCAACAGCGGTGAGATTGCGGCGTCGATGTTCGACGTGCTGAGCGAAGCGCGCGCGACGATGGCAAGCGTTATCAAGCCAACGAAAGATCCGCGGCTTTTTCTCGGGCCGGGAAGATTGGCGCTGGCGAAATTGGAGCAAGTGCTTGCGGGACAGTTCGACGCGCCCTACCGGTTGAAGGATGCGCTCGCGCCGGTGCTGAAGGATTACGACTATGTCCTGCTGGATACTCCGCCGTCGCTGGGAATTCTGACGGTGAACGCGCTGGTGTGCTCGACGCATCTGCTGGTGCCGATTCAAGCGGCGTATTTTGCGATTGAAGGAACAGACGACTTGCTCGAAACCTACGAGCGGATCCGCGCGCGTCCGAATCCGGGGTTGAAGGTGCTGGGCGTGGTGATCACGTTGTTTGACAAGCGGACCAACATTTCAAAGGACACCCACGGGCAGATTCGCACGGTGTTCGGAGAAGTGCTGTTCAAGACAAAAATCAGCAAAAACGTGCGCTTGGAAGAAAGCCCGGCATACAAGGAGACCATTTTGACGTTTGCGCCGAAATCACCCGGCGCAATCGAGTACAAGAAACTTGCGGGGGAGGTTATCCAACGTGTCGAAGAGAATAGGGCTACCCGTCGCGCTGAAGATGCGGCATGACGCGCACTACGTCGAGTCGCTGACCAGTTATAGCGGAGCGGCAGTCGGGCGAATGATCCGGGTGGACCAGATTCGGCCGAATCCAGACCAGCCGCGCAAAGCCCTGGGCGATCTTGGCGAATTGACGCAATCGATTCGCGAAAAGGGCGTGCTGGAGCCGTTGCTGGTACGGTTTGTGTCACGCGAGGACTGCTACTACATTATCTCGGGGGAGCGGCGGTATCATGCGTCGCGAGCCGCGGGGTTGCGCGAGGTGCCGTGCATCGAAAAGACCGCGGATGATGCAGAGACGCTCGAGATCGCGCTCATTGAAAACATTCAGCGCAAGGATTTGACCGCTTTTGAAGAAGCGGACGGATTGCACCAACTGGCGACGCGATTCGAGTACACGCACGAGGACATGGCAAAGAAGATTGGGCGGGCGCGATCTTCAGTGACAGAAACGCTGTCGCTGCGGAATATTCCAGAATCGCTGCGCAAGAAGTGCGTGGAGCAGGGAATTGTGTCGAAGTCGTTGCTGCTGCAGATTGCGCGTCAGCCGACTGAGAAGAAAATGACCGAGATGCTGCAGCGTATCCTGCAGGGCGGATTGACGCGAGATGAAGCGCGGCGCGAGCGGCGGGAAGAGCAGACCGGACCGCAGCGGCCGCAGCCGTTTATCTTTCATTTTGAGCCGCAGAACGAAACATTCAAGTTCCGGATTCAATTCAAGAAGAGCCATGTTTCCAGAGATGAGCTGATCCACACGCTGCGCGAGATCCTCTCGCAGCTGGAGGGTTCATCGGCCGAGGCCGATTCCACCGCCGCATAAGAGATTCTGGCCAGGCGAGCCGCCAGGCTTCGGCAAAACCCCTCTGATTTGCAATCGGGATGCGCTCCCTGCAAACTCAGTCTGATATGGCAGGGTACGATGTGATCTGTATCGGCGCGGGGCCGACAGGCCTTGCCTGCGCGATTGAGGCTAAGCGGGCAGGCATGCGGCCGCTGGTAGTCGACAAGGGTACCGTGTGTAATTCTCTGTACCACTATCCTGTGAACATGACGTTCTTCACGACGCCGGAGTTGCTGGAGATCGGCGATTTGCCCATGAGCAGCTATGGGGAGAAGCCAACGCGCGTGGAGGCGCTGAAATACTATCGAAAGACTGCGGAGTTTTACGCGCTGGAGATCCGCATGTTCGAGCGCGTCAGCGCAGTGACCGGGCACCTGGGAAATTTCGAAGTCGTGACGGTGTCGCCAGAAGGTGAGGAGAGCCGGCACCGAGCAGGCCGCATTATCATCGCGACTGGGTACTACGACTTGCCAAACACGATGGGTGTGCCTGGCGAGGACCTTCCGAACGTTTCGCATTACTACACCGACCCTTTCGCGTACTGGCGGCAGGACGTGGTGGTGATCGGCGGGAAGAATTCGGCGGCGATCGCGGCGCTGGAGTTATACCGCAATGGCGCAAACGTCACGCTGGTGCACCGCGGGGATCGCTTGAGTTCATCGATCAAATACTGGATCAAACCGGACATTGAGAACCGCCTAAAAGCAGGAGAAATCGTCGGACTGCTCAACACCACGGTCAAGGACTTTAAGCCGGACGCTGTGGCCCTCAACACGCCGGAAGGCGAACGGCTCATTCCTGCCAAGCAGGTCTTTGCGCTCACCGGTTACCACCCGGACTACCGGTTCATTGAAAGCCTGGGCGTGCAGCTCGATGCGGCGACCCGCAAGCCCAAGCTGGATCCCCAGTCGCTTGAGAGCAATGTGCCGGGAATTCATCTGGCCGGCGTGGTGGTCGGGGGGCGTGATACCGGCGAGATTTTTATCGAAAACGGACGGTTTCACGGCAAGCAGATTGCCCGAGCGTTAGCTGGACGAGAAACCGCCACTCACTGAAGGAAATCGACAGCAGCCAGGCAGTTTGCTGACGGTTGCCCGGTTTGTTAGACTTCTTTGTATGGCATCCATTCTTCGCGAGACGTACGAGACTGGCGCGGCCCTGGTGAAGGGTTTTAGCGTGACCTTCCGGAACATCTTTCGGAAAACCGTGACGGAGAATTATCCGCACGAGCCGGTGCATTTTCAGGCGCGCTATCGAGGAATCCATGTATTGCACCGTGATGAAAGCGGACTCGAGAAGTGTGTCGGATGCTTTCTTTGCGCCGCTGCGTGTCCTGCGAATTGCATATACATCGAAGCTGCTGAGAACACCGACACGAAACGCATCTCGGCGGGCGAGCGTTACGCCAGCGTCTATAACATTGATTATTCCCGGTGCATTTTCTGCGGCTATTGTGTCGAAGCGTGCCCGACCGATGCGATCACTCACGGCCACGGTTTCGAGCTGGCGCCGTACGACATCAATTCGTTGGTGTACCGGAAAGAGCAGCTTCTGGAAAAGCCAGAGAGTGTGAAGCCGGCCGCTGCTTCGCGGTAGTCGATTCCCCTATTTCACCCTCTTGCTGGAAACTCCCTTCTGTCGTGGTGCCCATCCGGCACGTCAATTCTCAGGGCGGTCCACACACTTCGTAGGACGCTGCTACAATTCCTTCCGGACGGCGGAATGCTCCAAGCTCGGTCTTGATCGGGCTGCGAAGCTCGGTTAAGCCTCTCTGGGGTTACCCCAGGGGAACGTGAAGGACTGAAATTTCGTCGCGGGAGCGACACTGCGCGAATGCGCAGACATGCTCGCGCAAGGTCAGACTCGTTGGAGCATTCCGCCCCCATCCGACCATGGCGAATCGGGTCTTGTTGCGCGTGCTGGCCGCGTCCATTCTTTCCGGCGAACCCATTGCGGAAGAGATTTTTGGCCGCTGCAGCCGCACCCTTGGCCGACGATGGCCGTGGCTACGTCCGCTGGCGAGACGCTATGTCAAAGCCTTTGCCGGGCGCGTACAGCCGAGGCGGCGTGAGGTAGTTCGGTTTCTCCGCGAGGATCGCGGATTTGAGCGCGCCTGGTCGAAGTATTCCAGCGAATTATCAGTGCAACAGTGGGTGGCGGCGCCGTTGCGAATGCAGCCGGTCGCGGCGGCTCTGCGATGGGATGTACCGGCAATCGAATCGGTTGGGGCTTTGGCGGCGTGGCTTGCGCTAAGCGTCAGCGAATTGGAATGGTTTGCTGATTTGAAAGCGCTTGGATACAAAAACGGCGCGGAGAAATTGCGACACTATCACTACCGCGTCTTGGCGAAAAACTTTGCGAGCGTGAGGCTGATTGAAGCACCGAAGCCGCGGCTGAAAGGGATCCAGAAGCGCATTCTTACGGGGATTCTTGAGAAGATTCCCGCCCACTTGAAAGCGCACGGATTCGTCAAAGGGCGATCCATAAAGAGCTTTGTCGCTCCGCACGTGGGACGTCGCGTCGTGCTGCGAATGGATTTGCAAGATTTCTTTCCTTCCATACCCGGCGTGCGAATTCAGGCGTTGTTTCGGACGATTGGCTATCCGGAACCGGTTGCCGATTTACTCGGCGGGCTCTCGAGCAATCAGACGCCGCGGGACGTCTGGGCAACCGCTTCCGTGGAGGTCGAGCGCTCACAACTGCGTGAAGCGGTTGAGCTGTACTCGCGCCCGCATTTGCCGCAGGGTGCTCCGACTTCGCCGGCGCTCGCCAACGCTTGCGCTTACCGTGTCGATTGCCGTTTGTTTGGCCTGGCGAAATCGGCAGGAGCGGAATACACGCGCTACGCGGACGATCTGGCGTTTTCTGGCGGTGAAGCGTTTGAGAAACGGGCGGAACGTTTTTCGACGCATGTGGCCGCCATCTTGCTGGAAGAAGGTTTCCGCGTCCATCATCGAAAGACGCGCATCATGCGGCAAGGAGTTCGGCAGCACCTGGCGGGCATCGTTGCAAACGAACGGCTGAATGTGATGCGATCTGACTTCGATCGGTTGAAAGCGATACTCACGAATTGTGCGCGGCTGGGTCCGGCGACGCAGAATCGCAAAGGCCATCGGCAGTTTCGAATGCACCTGGAGGGTCGTGTACGGTTTGTCGAGACCATCAATTCTGGGAAGGGAGAACGCCTACGCGCGATCTACGAGCAAATTCGGTGGTAAGAGAACCTGCTCTGTGGACGTTCAAGAACAACAGCGATCCGCTTTCAGCCAAGCTGAGCGGCTTGGCTGGCTTGGTCCCAGTTTTGCCAGGCTTCGACGAAGCGGCCGTCGTGGATGCGGACTACTGAAGTGCCGGTGATCTGCAAAGGCTTGCCGCTCGACGTTTGCCGAGCAGCCACCGACCAGTGCAGGCAAACAAGATCGCCTTCGGCAAGCGAGACGATCGGGGTGACGCGGAAATCAGAGAGTTGCGCCCGCAGGGCATCGTAGAAGCGGCAGAATTCGTCGGGTCCGTGGAAGTTTGTGGCGCCGTCATGAAGAACGGCGTCCGGCGCGAAGAGATCATAGATCGTCTCGCGGCGGCCCTGGTTCCATACTTCATCGAACCAGCGAAGGATGAGCTGCTTGTTCTGCTCAGTTGTTGTTTGCGGTTGTGCAGTGGACATGGGTTGTAACTCCTGCGGGAAGATAAGCTGGAGTATACAGCAGCTGACTTACCTTTAGAACTTGCGCTTTTGTTTGCGCGAGTCGCGCAGGAAGTGGGGACTTGGCAACCAATGCAAGGAGCGTCGCGTTGCGGCGACAATTGAGCTACTTGCGGGTGTCTGGCTTCAGGAACGTGCCCTTTTCGAGCTCGCTGAAGGCGAGGCGGAGTTGTTCCTGCGTGTTCATGACGATCGGTCCATACCAGGCGACCGGCTCTTCAAGCGGTTTGCCGGAGACGAGCAGAAAGCGGATGCCGTCGTCGCCGGCTTGCACCATGACTTCGTCGCCGCGATCGAACAGCACAAGTGATCGATTGTCCGCGGCGGACGGCGGAGTGGTGTCCAACCAACCGACGGATTCGGTAGGCACATCGAGCGGCTCGGACGCGTTACAGAATTTGCCGCTGCCGGCGAAGATGTAGGCGAAAGCGTGGCGCGTAGTTTCGACGGGGAGAGTTTTCCTGCGCCCGGGCGGCACAGAGACGTCGATGTAAACCGGATCTGCGGCGATGCCGTCAACCGGGCCGCGCTTGCCCCAAAAACTTCCGCAGACCAGGCGCACGTGCGTGCCATCGTCGTCGGTGACTTCCGGAATGTCCGGCGATTTCACTTCCTGATAGCGCGGCTCGGTCATCTTCAACGAAGACGGCAGATTGGCCCAAAGTTGAAAGCCGTGCATGCGGCCGGCGGTGTCGCCCTTGGGCATTTCCTGATGAATGATGCCGCTCCCAGCGGTCATCCACTGCACGTCGCCGGGAGTGATGGCGCCGTGATTGCCGAGGCTGTCGCCATGCTCGACGGAACCGGCCAGCACATAGGTGATGGTCTCGATGCCGCGGTGCGGATGCCACGGAAAGCCGGCGAGATAGTCCTCAGGAACGTCGTTGCGAAAATCGTCGAGCAGCAGGAACGGATCGAATTCAGTGGTGTTGCCGAAGCCGAAAGCGCGGCGTAGATGCACGCCGGCGCCTTCGCGCGTGGGCTTGGATTTGATGAGCCTTTTGACGGGTCGAATGGACATGCGAGCCCTCCCCTGGATGTCGAGCACATCGTTTGATGTGCTGCTCTGGCGCGAGTACTCGCGGAACTCCAAAGAGTACCGCTGACCCGTTATCAAGCGCTTTGTTAAATCCTGTAGGAAGGCGGCTTGATGCCTTTATCGCGGAGATAGATTTCGGCCTGGCCACGATGATGCGCCACGTGAATGTACATGGCAAGCAGGACTTCTCGTCCGGGGAGGCGTCCATCGGGGGAATTGTGCGGCGCACTGAGCTGCTCTTCCGGGAGATTTGGAATCACGGCGGTGCAGTAATCGAAGGAATCGCTCAAGAATTTGACGACACCGTCTTTGTTGGCAGGCGAAGGCAAAGCGGGGACCGGCGAGTCCTTGAGGCCGGCACAGAATTGGTAGTTGGTCGTAGCGATGTGCGACATCAATTCGCCAAAGGTCATGGATTCAGGGTGCGGGCGGAAGGAATACGACTCCGGGGGCATAGCTCGCGCCACATCGACGGAAAGCTTGCTGAGAGCTTCGAAATGCTTGGCATACTCCGCAGCGGCGCTCGCCGGCGCGGCCGCGGCATTGCCGGTTACGAGCGACAGCAGGGCCCCGAGAGCGACAATCACACGGACGGTCATCTGGAACTCCTCTGAGAATGCTTTTTTGCGGCGGCTTTCCTGCGAGACGAGAAGCCTTCCGCACAACCGTAGACGCGGCAAATCCGGCGGCGTCTCATCATTTTTGCGTCATGATTTGATCGCCCAAGCGGCGAAAGTCGTGTAGCCGAACAGCACGCTGCCGAGTTCGATGGCCTCAGCCCGGATGCGCTGTTCGAGCGTGGCAATGTCCACTTCCTCGCGCGTGGCGATCTGGTGCGCCTCGATCGCCGGCAACATGCTGCGCACCACCGCGGTGAATAGTTCGTAGACGTCGCAGTCGGTTCCTCCGCCAAGCATGGTGCGGCAATCCATCCGCGTACCGACCAGGCCGGCGTCACGAAAAACGCGCAACAGCGCCGGGCCACTGTCCATGTTCACGTTGTTGGCGCGAATCACCGAGCGCGCCCATTCGGTTGCTTTGCTGTAGAGCGGCGCGAGGGGCTCTGAGCGGAAGGGTAGAGAAAAATCGGGCTCGATGCACGCCACAATGCCGCCAGACCGCAAGGATTTCATCAGATGGCGCAGCGTTCCGACGCGGTCGGGAAGAAACAAGAGGATGTAGCGTCCGACGATGGCGTCGAAGGGTCGCCCATCGGTGAATTGCATGATCTCGCCTTGGCGAAATTCAATGTTCGCGAGATTCAGCTGGGCGGCACGCTCGCGTGCAAAAGCGAGATTCTCTGCATCGCGATCGAGCGCGACCACCGCTCCCGTCGGGCCGGTCATATTTGCTGCAAGCATGGCGACATCGCCCGCGCCGCAACCGATGTCCAGTACGCGCATTCCCGGCACGATCCCAGCCGCGCGAAAAGCGTCGCACGTGATGGGATGCAGCGCCTGCGCCTGGCGCACGAGCCGCTTCCGCTCTGGATCGGACGAGCCCAGCGGGTAACCGACTTCATCGCCTGACCGCGAAGCGTGCGCGGCGCTCGATTCCTGAGACATGGCGCTCCCCTCCCTTAGGGCGGCAGTTTGGACCGATTGCAGTGAGGATACTGCAAATTTGGCAGAAGCGTCGACATCAGGCGGAAACGGGAGAAATTCTGGTTCCCTAGGTCAGGCCAATACGAGCGCATCGCCGAGGCGAAGCTGCTTGCCGGATTCACGCGAGGCCACCCGCGTGTTTGTCGAGAGGCGATAGTAATGGTCGAAGCGCGCTTCCGGCGTCCAGGCGGGGATGCTGCTTCGGCGCATGTTGGTGAATTTACGGGTGAACTCGGTGTTGATTTCGCCGGTTTGCGGATCACGCGGCGGCACCGGGCAGCGGGCGCAGGGATTGCTGCCCTCGAAATTCACTTCGCCGATGCGGAAACGCACCGCGTAATTCTCGTCGGGACCGAAGAGCTGATCTTCCCAAAAAGCAGGAATGTTGTTGATTTCGAGCGTGGTGCGGAAGCGGCTGCGCGCGTTTTCCAGGCTCATGCCAGGGAAGAGATCGCAAACTGCCTGCAAGCTGGCGGTCGATACGATGGTCGGTCCGCTGGCCAGCGTATCGTCGGGAAATCCGCAGGCGGAGTAGCGCACCAAAATGCGCTCCTCGAAGTATACGCTGAACCATTCCGCAGCGGAGTCGGTGCCGCCAGGGAAGGGAATCGCGGCAGCGCGGATTTTACGCCGGTCACCAGGCACCGAAAGCGTCACCGTGGAGAGATCAGGAGCATACGCCGCGCGAATCAAATGGATAGCGGCGGTGCGTTTGCCGTTCACCCACCGGCCATCGAGAGTGTAGAGCGCCCAGGCGCGGTCATGCTCCAGCCCACCGCTCGGTCCGATGCGCGCTTCGCGTACCTCGACCGGATCGAGCGCCTTGATCGGATGCAGCCGAATCTTCGCGAGCTGCGGTTGGTCCAGGCCTTTGCTCATAAATGCCTTCTACCAATTCTTATTGTAGGATCGCCGTAGCTAGCGCGGTAGCGATTCACTACAAAGGCGTCCATTGGAGCGCCTCCTCTCGGGTTACCGGAGCTGTGCCCGTGCGGACGGAATTCCGAACCACTCCAGAGTCATCGATCGAAAAACTTCTGAAGCCTGTTCCGGCACCCTGATCCTGATCGGATGCGAGCAAAGACTTAATTAGCGAAGCACCCGGCACGAAGTTGACTCCCGATCCGGTAGCCTTCAGTCCAGAAGCCGGGACCGCATAGAAGCTATACGTTTTCCTTTCGGGATCAACAAACTCGCTGTAGCGATAGCCCTTGCGGACGCCGCCGGAAAACGTGCCATCAATCAGGCTGGCGCTCTCCAGATCTTTCAGAGTGCCGATGCCTCGGCCAAGTTTTGCATACTCGGACTCTGCCGTATGGAGCGAACGCAAACCGTAAACCGCAGCCGCTTCAGAGCTGGCTGCTGAAGACCGGGGGCCGGTGACGATCGAAGCGCAATAGTCAGCACAGGCAAACACCGCGAAAGCGATTACTCCGGCTCCAATCAAACCGCGCTTTGCACTTGCCCCTCGCCGGATGATTTGAGCTCCGCGCACGACGGCATAGACAAGAACCCCCAGCGCCGCAAGCGCACCAACCAAAGTGCCTGCCGCAAGGAAAATGGTTGCGACTATAAACGCTGCCGCTCCACGGATGATTCGAACCGAAGTGCTCCTTGGTTTCGTGGCAACTGCAGCGAGGCGAGCACCTAGGATCGCGATCGGGAAGCCGAGGAGAACGGAGAAGAGGCCGTCAGGCTGTGGAGGATTGTTAGCGTAGGCGGGCAACGCCATCGCCAACAGTAGAAGCAGAAGCGTACCGACACGTCGCGCCATCGTCATCGCGA
>Ga0207151_1092_pt1 | contig 21523 bp, 21 predicted proteins | sample Alteio_BWMinHeat_29_FD_153523 | JGI IMG/M metagenome (GOLD analysis project Ga0207151, IMG submission 153523) | Enriched cells from forest soil in Barre Woods Harvard Forest LTER site, Petersham, Massachusetts, United States -... | ecosystem: Environmental > Terrestrial > Soil > Temperate forest >... | reverse complement strand
CGGCCCCGGTAGACGGGAAAGGGGTTCAGCGGAAGTCGACAGAATCCATACAAGCTATCAAAGAAAAGGAGAAGAAAAACATGAAGAGCATTTACGGGGTTGTAGTGCTCGCTGCTATGCTGATGAGCGCGACTCTACTGCTGGAGAGAACTGTTAAAGTTGCTGCTGCGGCGTCGCCAACCGGTATCAAGAACGTGGTTCTGGTGCACGGTGCATTCGCCGATGGCTCCGGATGGGAAGTGGTCGCCAACATCCTCAAGAAGGACGGGTACGCGGTGTCGGTGGTACAGCACCCAGAGACCTCGTACGTCGAAGACATCAAGTTTACGAAGGCGGTGATCGATCGACAGTCCGGGCCGGTGGTTCTGGTGGGCCACAGCTACGGCGGGGCAGTTATCACTGAAGCCGGCAATGATCCAAAGGTCGCGGCGCTTGTCTATATTGCCGCTTTTGAGCTGGACAATGGGGAAAGCTGCGCCACGATCGAGAAAGCCTTGCCGCCGGCCACCAAAGGGATCAAGCCTACCGACGATGGCTACTTCTACATTGACCCGGCAGTCTTTGCGGCCGACTTCGCAGCGGACGTTCCGCCGGCTAAGGCGGCGTTCATGGCTGAGTCGCAGGTTTTGATCTCCGGCGACTCGTTCACGGCCCCCGTTACGACTCCGGCCTGGAAGTCAAAACCCAGTTGGTACATGGTGGCCACCGCAGACCGGTCGATCAATCCGGACCAGGAGCGCATGATGGCGAAGCGCGCCAATGCCAAAACGATTGAAGTGAATTCGAGCCACGTGGCCTACATCTCTCATCCGAGGGAGACGGCGAAGCTCATCGAAGAGGCTGCCACTTCTGCACCCGTCCATCAATAGCCTGCAAGTTGAACAAGGGCCTTATTTGCCCAGTGCGAGCCAGCTGGCTGAACCCGGCTGGCTCGATAGTGTGCCTTCGCCGATCCTGACAACATCAGCGGAGGCACAGATGAACGTCGTCGTCTGAGGAGAACACAATGAAGGATCGCATCACCATAGAAGGCCGGGACGGCGCGTTTGGCGCTTATATCGCGCGACCGAAGACCTTGCCGGCTCCCGCCGTCGTCGTTCTGCACGAGGTGTTCGGGGTGAACGCCGACATTCGCAAGACCTGCGACGAACTGGCCGAACAAGGCTTCATTGCAGTCGCGCCCGACCTTTTCTGGCGTCAGGAGCCGGGCGTCGATCTCTGCGTCACCTCCGAACCCGACTGGCAACACGGTCTTCGCCTTTATCAGGCTTATGACCGAGACGGGGGCGCCAGAGACGTTAAGGACACCGCCAACGCCGTGGCCAAGCTCTCGGAGTGCACCGGCAAGGTTGCCGTCCTTGGTTATTGCCTCGGCGGGCTGATGACCTTCCTGACGGCCGCGCGCTACGGCGTCGACGCTGCGGTCGTCTATCACGGTGGTGACACTGAGAAATATCTGGGCGAGGTCAACAGGCTTGATGCGCCGCTGCTGATGCACCTGGCCGAGGAGGACGAGTTCATTTCCAAGTCTGCGCAAGCTGAGATCAAGACGGCACTTGCCAGCAAACCAAACGCTGAGGTCTACAGCTACCCGGGCCAGCATCATGCCTTCGCTCGACACAGTGGGACGCACTACAATGCCGCGGCGGCAGCGCTCGCCAACGGGCGCACAAGCGAATTTCTACATCAACAACTGCGGTGACCTCCGGTCGTTCCAGCCGTTTCGGACGACTGGCGCGCCTTCGGCCAGGACGACGTTTTCGCCGAGCTGGAAAGCGCAGTGGAGAAAGGCCTGGGCAAAGCAGGACCGATGCTCTTTATCCAGCTGACGAAAGCGCATCCAGATTCAGAACGATTAGAGCTGTTTCCTTCCCCCTCGAAAGAGTTGTTCGCAAGCATCACCTTCCAGTGAATCCGTGAAGCCCCCATCTAGGGTTGTTTGTCGGCAAAGACTTGCCGCACCATCGGGAACATGAACAAAGCAAGCTTAGTGGTGGCGGCAAAGAGCGGAGAAAATGAAGCACTCGACGCACTGTGCCAAGCTCATGCGCCGCGGCTCTTTCGCGCCGTGCAGCGCATAACTCAAAACCGCGAAGACGCCGAAGATGCAGCTCAGGATTCTTTCCTAAACGCATTGCGTCACCTCAAAAGCTTCGATGGTAGGTCGACCTTCTCCACTTGGTTGACACGCATCGGCATCAACTCAGCACTGATGATCCTTCGGAAGAAGCGTAGCTCGCGCGAAATTTCTGTCTACGGTTCGACTGAAGACGAACCAACGTGGGAAGTACCTGACTCAGCTCCGAATCCTGAAAGACGATATGCAGAGCGAGAAGGAGACAGATTTCTCCGCAGCGCACTTCAGCTGCTGAGTCCCAGGATTCGGCGAGCTCTTGAGCTTCATACGTTCCAAGACAATTCGGTAGAGGAAACGGCCTTACAACTGGGCATCTCAGTTTCGGCCGCGAAGGCGCGGGTGTTTCGTGCCAAAGCGGTGCTCCGCAAATCGAAAGTGCTGCGCAATATCAACGAGCCCAGTTGGCATGGGCTCGAGGTCAAGGGAGGAGAGTTATGAGCACACCAGTCGTTTTGATTACCGGCGCGCTGACCGGCATCGGTCACGCTGCCGCAGTAATCTTTGCGCAAGAAGGAGCACGTGTTGTTGTGTCCGGTCGTCGAGAAAAAGAAGGAAAAGAATTAGTTGCAGAGTTAAAAGCGCTCGGAGCCGAGGCCATTTTTGTTCGTGCAGATGTCCGCAAGGATGAGGACGTGCGTAACCTTGTGGATCAAACGGCTAAGCGTTTCGGACGTCTGGATGTTGCGGTCAACAATGCTGGAACCGAAGGCGCACCCGGCCCGGTGACGGAGCAGACTGCAGAAACCTACGCCGCCACTTTCGACACTAATGTCCTGGGCACCCTGCTGAGCATGAAGCACGAATTGAGGGTGATGCTGCCACAGAGGAGCGGGAGCATCGTCAATGTCTCGTCGGCCTATGGAAGCGTCGGGGCTGCCGGAGCGTCCGTTTATGTGGCCAGCAAACATGCGATAGAGGGCCTGACAAAATCCGCTGCACTGGAAGTCGCCGGGACCGGAGTTCGGGTAAACGTAGTCGCCCCGGGCACCACGGACACCAGTATGCTCACGCGCTTCACCGGCACAGATGAAAATAAAGCGGCGCTCGTCTCAACGGTACCCGTCAAGCGTCTCGCAACGTCGGAGGAGATCGCTCACGTGATCGCCTTTGTTGCTTCGGAAAATGCGTCGTACATGACTGGTTCTTCCATCCCAGTCGATGGAGGCATGATCGCTGGCTAAATCTTCCTTGACTACGGCACCTCGCTGCTCAACACAAGTCGTTTTCTGAACGGCGATTCCTGAAAAGGGGAACGACGCTAGCAAAACGCGTTTTTGGATTGTGAGGGTGAACGGAATGACTACACTTCAAGGCAAAACCGCGCTGGTGACAGGCGCATCACGCGGAATTGGGCGGGCCACTGCATCCGCGTTCGCTAACTCCGGTGCGCATGTCCTTGTGCACTACGGTCGTTCCGCGCATGATGCGGAATCTCTCGTGGCAGGCATCCTTTCAAAAGGCGGACGCGCGAACGCAATTAGGGCCGACTTGGGAACTCCGGAAGGAGCCACGCTGCTGGCGAAGGAAGTTCGCTTGATTATCGGCGAGCGATTGGATGTGCTCGTGTCGAACGCAGGAATCAGCAAGGCTGCAAGCATCAAAGACCATACGGTGGCCGACTTTGACAACCTCTTCGCAACGAATGTGCGAGGTCCGTTTTTTCTGGTGCAGCAACTCCTGCCCATCCTGCGCGAAGGCTCGAACATCATTGTGATCTCTTCTGCCGTGGCTCGTACGGTGGTTGGCAAACCTGGTTTGGACAATCCTTCGATCCTGGCCTATGCCGCGACTAAGGGGGCAATAGAGACGCTTGTCAGGAACTGGGCGGCTATTCTCGGGCCACAGGGCATTCGCGTAAATGCGGTCGCGCCAGGTGTGATCGACACTGACATGTCGAACTTCACAAAGACCGAAGGGGGCCGAGAAGTCGTGCTTGGAATGCAAGCATTGAAACGAATTGGCAAACCGGAAGACGTTGCGGATGTCGTTGCGTTTCTGGCGTCGGACGCGGCGCGCTGGATCACGGGAGCCAGCATCCCCGTCGATGGCGGGTCGAAGCTTTAAGGACCTGACGCCTTGCTGGCGTCAGCTGCTAATCGCTCGGATGAATGAGGAGGGTCGGCAGATGGCAAAAACAAAAATGGCAAGTGAGACGATCGGATCCAAAAATAAAGCGCTCGTTCTAGAAGCCTTCGACACGCTGTTCAACAAGCGTGACTATGAGACCGCGCAACGGTTTTGGTCGCCCGACTACATTCAGCACAGCGCTCATATCGAACCTGGCCGCGAAGGTCTGTTCAATCTCATCAAAAGCCTCCCGCCAACGCTCAAGTACGAGCCCGGAACAATAGTGGCAGAGGGAGAGTTCGTGATCGTGCACGGACGATTCTCGAATTTCGGCCTGGCCGTGAACTGGATTGCGGCGGACATCGTTCGCATCAAGGATGGCGTTCTAGTCGAGCATTGGGACGTAATCCAGGACGAAGCCACTAAGGAACAATCAAAGAGTGGGCTGCCAATGTTTGGCGACAAATTTCCACTTTGAGCACGGCTTTGGCTGCAGCCGAAAGGCAGACGCTGATGCTGGTCATTCAATTGACGAAGTACGGTAAACCTGAGGAAGGTCTTGGACTCGCGGAGATTGCGGAACCGGACAATCCCGGATCGGGTCAAATCCTGATTCGCGTTGAGTACGCGCCCATCAATGATAGCGACCTGCTCTTAGCCAGCGGGCTCTACGCGCTCCAACCGGAGCTTCCCAGCGTAGTCGGAAACGAAGGAGCTGGGAAAGTATTGGCCGTCGGTGGTGGCGTGCAGAACGTCAAAATTGGCGACCGTGTCGTGATCCCTGATGGTGTGTTCTCGTGGGCGGAGAAGGTATTAGCGCTGGCTAAAGAAGCGATCGTGCCGCCTGCTGAGATCGATCCCCAGCAAGCGGCGATGCTCAGTATCAATCCGCCGGCGGCAGCACTGCTTCTCGAAGAGTTCGTTTCTCTGAAGCCGGGTGATTGGATTGTTCAGAACGCCGCGAATTCCGGAGTAGGGCGAGCCGTCATCGTTTTCGCTAAACAAAAAGGCCTCCGGTCCATCAATATCGTTCGCCGTTCCGAGCTCATCCAAGAGCTCAAAGAGATAGGCGCTGATATTGTACTTCTGGCAGGACCGAATACCGCTGAGGAAGCGAATCGCGCCACTGGCGGTGCCCTTGTGCGCTTGGCGCTTGATGGTGTCAGCGGTGACGCGACGGGAACGCTATTAGACATCGTCGGCTGGGACGCAAAAATCGTTTGTTATGCGGCCCCGACACGCGAACCCATCAAGGTCAATCCATTAGGCCTGGTGGCCAAGCGCGCTTCAATCCACCCTTTTTTCATGCATTACCCAGAAAACTTGCCCAAGATCCCGGAGAAGATTCGTTCCGCCGTGGAGTTAGTTGCCAACCACCAACTTCGCTTACCGATCGCCGCAGTCTATCCAGCGCGAAGCTTTAAGCAAGCTCTTGCTCATGCTCAGGCAGGTAGCAAAGTCCTGCTCGATTTTACGGACGAAAGCTAGCAAACCATTGGCGCTTCGGGTGAAAGGAGCCATTGTGATAAGTCCTAAGAACATTTCGACCGAGCAGGTTGCCGCCAAGGAACCTCTAACGCGCCGAAAATTTATCAGTGTGGCTGCACTGTCTGGGGCGGGGCTCGCCTCATTGAAGCCTCACGAGATCGAGGAGATTCGAGCATCCTATCAGTGGTTGCATCATGCAACAGGAAAATTGAAACGCAAAGGAGAGCTGCACAGCGATGAAAAGTATAGACAAATCAGCGGGATTCCCCGCACAGACGACGAGAAATGTCCTCAAGAAAACTGCGATAAGCTTCGCCGCCGTTCTGCTGGCGCTGCTCGCCAGCTTTGTCGCCGATCCGAACGCAGCTCTGGCTGCCGCACCCCAGCACCATGATCAGCAGCCGGGGTTCTACCGGCTGAGAGTCGGCGACCTCGAAGTGACGGCCCTATACGATGGTACCGGGGTATTCGATCAGCAGTGGCTGAACGGAACGAAGGCGACGATGGATGGTGCTGTCAAGGGACTGCACGAAGATCCCCACATGCTGGATGTTGTTGATATGGGTTTCCTGGTCAACACGGGCAAGCAACTAATCCTGGTCGATGCGGGTGCCGGCACCTGGTGGGGTGGCGGAGCTCTCGGGCGCCTGGCGGGCAGCCTCCGTAGCGCAGGCTACACATCCGAAGAAGTCGACCTCGTTTTAGTCACGCACCTCCATTCCGATCACGTCGGCGGCCTCACAACTCAGGACGGAAATCGCATTTTTCCAAATGCCGAGGTCTACGTCGCGAAGGCAGAAAGCGACTTTTGGCTGTCGCCCGAAATCGCTGCGAAGGCCCCGAAGGATGCGCGACCGTTCTTCCAGAGTGCGCAAGCCATCGCCGCGCCATACATCAAGACCGGCAAGTGGCACACGTTTAATGGCTCCGAGCCACTCGTCGACGGCATACAAATCGTCCCGCTGCCTGGTCATACCCCGGGACATACCGGCTATGAATTTTCGTCGAAGGGGCAAAAAATCCTGTTTTGGGGCGACATCGTCCATGCACAGCGCGTCCAGCTGCAGAATCCCGAGGTCACCGCGATTTTCGACATCGACCAGACTGCGGCTGCGGCGACGCGGAATCAATTGCTGGCTAGGCTCGCGAGAGAGAATGTTTTGATCGCGACGCCGCATACGTCCTTATTTCCTGCCCTGGGTCGCTTGCACAAGGAGGGGAGTGGGTATAGCTGGGTGCCGGTTGTATTTACCGATCGATGGGACGAGCAGCCGCCTTCACCGCAAAAGTAGCAATGCTGCGTGACAAGCCGACGGGTCAAGTTGGGACCATCGGAATTGCTGGACCCGGCCGTTGGCAATTGCTTTGCCGCCGAATTTAGCTGCGAAGCAACTGCCTCTATAAATCAAGATAGGAGAATTTATGGAGCGTCTTGCTGTTTGTTCAGCGGTGATCAGTCTCCTATTTCTAATTTCTTGTCCATCTGCATTTGCGGGTGGCGGGCACGGCTTTTCAATCAAGGTGTTCACCTCTCCCGACGATCAGTTTTGGGCTAACTCCGTGATTATCGAGGGAACCCGCGAAGTGATGTTGGTCGACGCGCAGTTAACAAAAACCAATGCTGAAAGAGTATTACAGGAAATCAGAGAAACTAAAAAGCCGCTGTCTATCATCTACATTACCCATGAGCACGCCGATCACTTTCTCGGTCTCGAGGTTTTTAAGGAGGCGTACCCGGGAGTGAGGATTATCGCGAATTCTGCCGTAACGGACCGAATCAACAAGGTCTATCAAGAGAAAGTAGATAAATGGAAAAAGATCTTGGGCTCAAGTGCAACCTCTAGCGTTGTTGCTATCGAAAAACTCGACGGCAACTTTATTGGGTTTGAGAACTCAAAAATAGAGCTCCTTAAAGACGTCCAAGGCGACACCGATGAAAACACGATGCTTTGGATTCCTGGACAGCGGGTTCTCATTGCCGGCGACGTTTTGTTCAACAACATGCATGTTTACACCGCAGAAACGGACAGCAAGGCCAGAGGGAAATGGCTGGCCTCAATAAATAGAGTCAGAGAATTGAAACCTTCGGGTGTTATCCCTGGACATAGCAAGGTTGGGGCTCCCCTTAACGCGAGTAGCGCCGTTGATTTTACGGAAAACTATTTACTAGTTTTCGATGAAGAACTCACAAAAGCCAAAGATTCCGACAGCCTGATTAACGCCATGAAGGAAAGATTCCCGTCCGTCGACTTCCTCTTGGCACTCGACCGGGGCGCGAAAGCCAATGTTAAGCCCTGACACCGAATGACGATCTGGTAGACCGACCGTTCGTCGCGCGATGCGATGGGCTGGATCAATCACCGCAGGATGGACCCCAATGAAGAAGCACAAGATTGCTGTTCTGGACGACTACCAAAATGCGGCGCTGGAGAGCGCCGATTGGTCGGTGCTCCGCGATCGAGCGGACATCGCCGTATTTCAGGACCACCTCGCCGACCCGGACGCCCTGATTGAGCGGTTGCTGCCTTTTGATGTTGTTTGTGTCATGCGAGAGCGGTCACCGCTGCCCCGCAACGTCATTGAGCGCCTTCCCAATCTCATGCTCATTGCCTCGACGGGAGCTGGAAACGCGTCGATCGATGTTGCCGCCGCGGGCGACCATGGGATCAGAGTGGTTCACACCGGGTATAGGTCGGACCCCACGATCGAATTTACCTGGGCGCTCATCTTGGCCTCCGCGCGACATATCGTGACGGAGAGCAACTCCGTCCGATCCGGCGGCTGGCAGCAAACGGTGGGCATGGATCTCCGCGCAAAGACCCTGGGCGTTCTGGGACTTGGGCGGATTGGATCACAGGTCGCGCGGATTGGGAGTGCTTTTGGAATGAATCTGATTGCCTGGAGCCAGAACATGATGCCCGAGGCCGCCAAAGCCGCGGGCGCGATCCTGGTTTCCAAGGACCAGCTGTTCGAGCGGGCTGACATCCTGACGATCCATTTGGTGTTGAGCAGCCGTACGCGCGGCCTGGTAGGGGCCGCAGAGCTGGAGAGAATGAAGCCAACGGCCCGATTGATCAATGCGTCACGCGGCCCGATCGTCGATGAGCAAGCTTTGATCAGCGTGTTGAGGAAGAAGCGAATCGCCGGCGCGGCGATCGACGTATTTGACATTGAGCCGCTGCCTCCGGATCACCCTTTCCGGACGCTCGAAAACGTGCTGGCAACGCCGCATATCGGCTATGTATCGCATGGTCTTTACAAGACGTTCTACGAGGATACCGTCTCGAATATTCGCAAGTGGCTCGACACCCATTAGAACTCGGCAAGAACGGCACTTAGAGTTTTGTACGGCGTATCTTCTAAGCAGAGGGTCGCCAGTTCGAGTCTGGCCGGGCACGCCACTTCCCTTGAAACCCATTCAATCCAAAGGAGTAACCGAGATCATTCTTCACCCGTAGCTTCACTCCCGATCATCTGCTTTTTTGACAGATGGTCGGAGACGGCAGGACTCTGGCGTTTTTCCTTTTTCTTCTGTCGATCCAATTGCTTACGTGAACTGAACCCGATCCGGTATCCGCTCAGAATCAGGTCCTGTCATAGAAATGTAATACACGCAGAGCACGCTCGGGAAGTCCTATTCGTTCAAACTAACCTTCGCGAATGCACGTAGCGTGCCCGTGTGGCTGGTGATCCGGCCCAAACCCCACAACCCCGATTGTGGACAAAAAGGTTGTTAGACGTTCGCTCAAAACCATTTCTCGATTGTCCGGTGTCGCTTCCGAAGGTATCGGCCAACTGAATTCCAAAGTTACTGGGCTAAGGCAGACGTGTCCCAGATTCTGAAATCGCCTTCGGCATAGGCTGCAGCCAAGCGAGTTCCATTCCCATCAAAGGCGACACGTTCGATGACTCGGGGAAAAAGAGAATTCGGCGGCAGGGCCGGCTCAAAGGTAAAAAGCTGCTCTCCGGTCGGCAGTTTGGAAAGCAGCACGCGTTTATCGGCATGAGCCGAGGCCAGGAATTGCCCTGAGGGATGAAAATCAAGCGAGGTGACCGGAGATGTAGACAACACAATTCGCCGCGGTTCACCACCGGCGGCCTCGCTCAAGAGCACGGAACCGTCATCAAGTCCCGCCGCCAGCCAGCGGCCGTCTTGCGACCAGGCGAGCGCCTGGACGGCAGTGCGACCGTAGCTGCGGTGCGGACCATTGGCATGGATTTCATACAGCCACACGGTATCTGCGGGTTCGCCAGCCGGCTTGGCCAAGCCAATTGCCAGCCAATTGCCGTCATGGGAAAACGCGAGACTGAGAATGGCGCTTGGCATATCCAAGTGAAGTGTTACATTGCCACTTGCGATCTCCCAAAGCGTTACCGCGCCTTTGACGTCGCCGCCCGCCAGGATCCGTCCATCAGGCGTTATGGCCAGGGTTTGCTGCGGGCCGACTTTTTGTACAAAGGGCCTGTTGTACCGCTCGCTGCCTTCTGGCCGAGTCACTGTGATTCCGTCATCAAAGGAGTACGCATCAATATCCGGCTCCGGCGCTACCGCCACCGCCAGCGCCTTGCGCCGCTCCAGCAAAACAAATTGTCCGTCCCGCGGCCGAAAATAGAACAGATCTCCCGCCGTGGTGGTATATTTCTGCACCAGCGCGAACGCGAGTTTGGGCTTATGCGAACACGCGGAACCCGCTAGCACGAACAAAAGCAAAACTAGCGCAGCCGACCGGTTTCTCATGGTTTGCACCTTTATGCTCAGCTTACATGATTTCCTCCGATGCATATATCGCCGTCGCTGCGTCGTGTTCGTGAGCATTCTCGCGTTGCTACTCACCGCGTGCGGCCGCCAAACATCCGAGCAGTCGTCTGGCACGAGTCCCCTCTTCCCCGCCCCGTTCGGAACCTCCTGGGGGTTTATCAATGACCGAGGAAAAGCCGTAATCCCGCCGCGTTACGAGGCCGCGCAACCCTTTTCCGAGGATCTCGCCGCCGTCAAACGCGAGGGTCGATGGGGCTACATCGATCGCAATGGCTCCGAAGTCATTCCTATTCGATACAAGATGGCCCAAAGCTTCCGCAGCGGTGTCGCCATCGTCGATGCAGGTCTGCCCGATCATCCCATCGGCGTCATCGACCCCAGCGGCGCCTGGGTCACGCAACCTCTCTTCCGCTCTCTTTCGGCCGCCGACGGGCCCGGCGGCCTTCTCTTGGGAGAGAAGGAACCCGCCGGGGGTGTCGCCTTCTACGATCGCTCCGGAAATCTCGTCTTGGGCCCCTACTTACTCGCTTTTCCTTTCGCGCAGGGCCGTGCGCGCGTCAAAACGGGCGCCCGGGCGGGCTCCGATGATTGGATAATCGATGCCTCCGGAACTTTATTGCCAAAGCAGCCGCTCGTTCTCGACGGCATCCGATTCTCCGAAGGCCTGATTGCCGTCCTGCAGGAGCGCAAACTAGGCTACATGGATCTTGACGGAAACATTGCCATAGAGCCGCGCTACGATCGGGGAGGCGAGTTTGCCGAAGGGCTTGCGGCGGTCCAGTTGGAGGGGCACTGGACCTTCATTGATAAATCGGGCGCCGTGCCCGCTGAATTCCCAGCGGGCATCGCCTTTGCCGACATGTAGTACACGTAGAGCACGCAACAGGAGGCTCGGCAAGTCCTATCGATGAAATCTAATTTGCCTCCGCGAATGTGCGGGGCCATGTGTGTGGTGATCCGTCGGCGCAAACTTCCTACAACCCCGTTCGCGGAAAGTGAGGTCCGGTTTTCCGACATTAAGGAGTTATCGTATAGGTGGCTCATGTTGACATTCTGCTCGACGCGCTGTAATTTCGCCTCGGATGTCTTCTGCAGAGCAGAAAGAGCGCGTCGAGCTGCTGCGAGGCACGCTGGACCTGTTGATCCTACGAATTGATCCTACGAACACTGCTGGCTCGAAGCGGAGCACGGCCACGCCATCGCCAAGGCGATCGAATTCAGGTCCGATGACGTGCTGCAGGCGGAACAGGGTTCGCTCTACCCGGCGCTGCACCGGCTCATCAAGCGGGGATGGATTTCGTTCGAGGAAGGCATGTCGGAGAACTATCGTCGCGCCAAGTGCTACCGTCTAATGGCAAAGGGGCGCAGGAAGCCGGCCGTTGAATCCAGTAAGTGGGACAAGATGGCAGGAGCGATCGAACAGATACTGCGGCCAGCGGAACCGGAGGGCGGATCATGACGAACCGCGAGCACATCGAGAGAGAGACACGCGAGGTGTGGAGTCTTGTTTGGCTGGAGCAGCTCTGGCAGGACATTCGCTATGGGCTTCGCATGCTCGCCAAGTCTCCGGGCTTTGCGGCGGTGGCCATTCTCACGCTGGCATTGGGCATCGGCGCGAACACAGCTATTTTCAGCTTGATCGACGCGGTAATGCTGCGGTCGCTGCCGGTCGAGAATTCTTCGCAGTTGGTCCTGCTTAGATGGGGCGCGCGCAAAGCGCCGAACACTCACGGCTACATGTCCGCGGGCGACTGCCCAGGTTCCATGAACTTCGGCGGCGCGAATCCTTCGGGGTGTTCATTCTCCGAGCCGATGTTTCGCGAAATAGCAGAAGCGAATATCTTTTCTGGGACCGCGGCGTTTGCTAACAGCGGCAGGCTGAATTTGACAGGGAACGGCCCTGCGACGGTGATCAACGGCCAGCTCCTTTCCGGGGACTTTTTCCGCACGATGGGTCTCAAAGCCGCGATAGGCCGGCTGCTCAACGCAGCCGACGACACGCCGTCAGCCGCACCCGTCACGGTGTTGAACTATGGCTACTGGCAGAGCGCCTTCGGCGGCTCTCGCGAGGTAGTCGGCCGTACAATTGAACTGAACAACGTTCCATTCACGATTATCGGCGTGGCAGAACAGCGATTCACCGGAATTGCTCCGGGCAGCGATTACGACGTTTGGCTGCCGCTCTCCGACGGTCAACGCATCAGTACCAGCGGTCCCTTCCGCTGGAACGACCGCCAGGCCGATGTGGCGTTCTGGTGGCTGACGATCATTGGCCGGCTCAAGCCGGGAACACAACCCGCGCAGGCGCAAGCAGTTGTGAGTGGGCTCTTCCGCAACGAGATGCTGAATGGGGCCGTACCTCTATTCCACGGTGGCGGGCCAGCGGGAGCGCCAACGGTGGGGCCGGGCGCGGCGGCAAGGGGCGGGACAGTTCGCCGCGAGATGGTTTTGGGCGGAGCGCCGGCACCTGCGGGTGGTCAAACTCCAACAGGCGTGGCAGCGCCCAAGCAACTGACGCCTGGGAGCGGCCCAGTTCAGGTTCCTCGCGGAGCGCCCGGAGGGGCGAGGCCGCCCTCTGCGGGAAATCAGACGGTCATGATGGCCGCGCCGCAAGGAGCAGCGCCTGCGGGCGGACTTCGCGCACCCGAAACGGCCAGAGGACCAAGAACGTTATCCACGCCCGAGGACAATCCAGAAGTGACGCTGGTGCCCGCGCAGAGCGGCCTGACCGGCGCCCGAACCCGCTACATCGATCCGCTTTACGTCCTGATGCTCGCTGTCGGAATCATTTTGCTGATTGTTTGCGCGAACGTCGCCGGGTTGATGCTCGCCCGGTCCGCCGCGCGGCAAAAGGAAATGGCGGTGCGGCTGGCGCTGGGCGCGGGCCGCGCGCGAATCGTGCGCCAACTTATGACCGAGAGCGTGATGCTCTCGGTGCTCGGTGGCGCGCTGGGAATTCTGTTCGCCTATTGGGGAGCACACGCGATCATTTCGTTTGTGTCGAGCAATCAGCCGCGTCCCCTGGGATTCGCGACGGGCGTCGACCTGCGCGTTCTCGGATTCACCGCCGTGGTTTCGCTGCTCACAGGAATTCTTTTCGGCATCGCCCCGACTTTTCGCAGCGCGCGCGTCGATTTGACGCCGGCGCTCAAGGAAGGCGAGGGAGGTTCCGGGAGTTCGGGACATGCCGGCGGAAAATGGTTCAGCATCAGCAATGCGCTCGTAGTGACGCAAGTCGCGCTCGCGATTGTTGTGCTGGTGGGCGCCGGACTTCTGGTGCGCACGCTTGCAAACCTGCGCAGCATCGATGTTGGATTCGATTCGCACAACATCTTGATTTTTGGAATCGACCCGACGCTGATCGGCTACAAAGGCCCGCAGGTGGACAGCTTCTACCGCGACTTGCAGGGCCGCTTAGCCGAAACGCCTGGAGTGAAGTCCGCGAGCTACTCCATGATGCCGCTGTTGAGCAACGGGCTGATGGTCACCAGCTTTCACTGGCCGGGGACGCCACAAGATCAGGACTCCGAGGCGGACATGCTTGGCGTCGGGCCGAATTTCTTTGAGACGCTGCACATTCCGTTTCTTACCGGCCGCAATTTCAACGCTTCCGATTTCGGGGTGTCCGCATCGAACGGCGGAACGACTCCCACTTCGGCGCCGACTCCGGTGATCGTGAATCAGGCATTCGTCGAGAAATACGTTGGCAAGGAGAATCCGCTCGGGAAGCGGTTCGGCGAATCGGAGGCTAACGCGAATGGCCCGGAGAATCCGGGCTACGAAATCATCGGCGTGGTCCGCGATGCCAAATACAACAGCCTGCGCCGGGAGATTCACGCCATGATGTACGCGCCGCAAAGTATGGGGGGAGCTTCCTTCGAGCTGCGCACAGCGGCTGAGCCGCAAGCGATTCTTCCCGCGGTGCGCGAAGTCGTGGCGCATGTGAACACGAACTTGCCTCTGTTCGACGTCAAAACGGAATCGGAGCAAATCGACCGGTTGCTGTTTCAAGAGCGGCTGGTCGCGCGGCTAGCCGGCTTTTTTGGATTGCTGGCGCTGGTGCTGGCGTGCGTGGGATTGTACGGACTGCTTTCGTATGAAGTCTCGCGACGCACGCGCGAAATCGGCATTCGCATGGCGATTGGCGCGCAACCGGAAAGCGTGCTGAGGCTGGTCTTACGCCAGGGAATTGTGATGGCGATTGCCGGAGCCGCTTTGGGAATCGGCGTGGCCCTGGCCGTAACGCGCTATTTGACCTCGATGCTCTACGACGTCGACGCAAACGATCCTCTAACGATGATTGCGGTAGCGGTACTGCTCACGCTTGTGGCGCTCGCTGCGTGCTATATCCCAGCGCGCCGCGCCACGCGCGTCGACCCCCTGGTCGCGTTGAGATACGAATAATCCTTCGCGCGAATGACCGGCAACCCTTCCCTGTAACAGCCTCTCGTAAGAATGCGAGGGCTTGCGAAGCCATGCCCGCAGTCGGGTGGACGGATATTCGGCAAATTTGATTTGTGGACGTTCCTCGCGATTGTTCCCGAGTGATGCGCAACCCTTCCATAATCCGGTAGGTGAAGGGTTGCCGATATAACCACCCAATCGAGATGTGAACGGTTTCGAGGGCCGGGCGCCTAATGGTGAATCCCGCAACTGGCCCCCCTTGTACAGACACCCAGTGAACCGAACGACGAGGCGATCATTCGTAACGTAGGGCAACTAGAGGATCGACTCTTGCGGCAGAACGTGCGGGCAGCAGGCACGCAGCGAGGCCGACGAGCAAAAGCATGATTACTACCGCGACGAACGTCCATGGATCTGTTGCGGAAACACCCCAAATTTGATCTAGAAAACTTACGAACGAACATCGAAGAGTTCATCGAACAGTATTACAATCGGCAGCGGTTGCACTCGGCGCTGGGCTATCGATCCCCGGAAGAATTCGAGCAAAAGACCGAATCCTGGGCCGAATCTCGAAGCGCGACGATGGAGTTTAAAGGACTGCCGGGGACGGGGACTCAAATGCCGTCCCCTTCCCCAGACCCCTTCTTCGGCTAGGAGATGCAAGAACGCTTTTACGAAAGCGGAAGCTGTGTCCAAAAAACTGTGGCAGCTTAGGGGTTCACCCCAGCCATTTCAGGTCATTTTGCAGCGAGCCGGAGGTTTACCGTGCCCGGAGAGGAGCTTTATTCCCCTCCACGGCAGCAACACCCGTGGCGGCGGCCATCGCATGGTTCGCTATTTCAACCGCAAACGAAATCCGACGCAAAGTCCTGACAGCGGCCTTAACATCGGGCATCGGGTACGAACAATTAACGAGCCGCCTTCGGAAGAGTAATGTAGCTTACACCACGCCCGGCATCGCCCCAATCGCATCGCCGTGCGACGTACAATGGGCCGTCATTCCCTACCTCTGCGCCATACAGCGCTCGGCAAGCCGGATGGCAGCTCCAGCATCGCAGCAGCAAGCTCCTCCCACCGTGTGGTTGCCAGTGCCAGACGAGGTAGACAGGTACAGCGTGCCATCCGCGATGGGCCTCGCGAGTCTGCCGATTAAAATGCGACAATGTTACATTGCGTGGAAACTTGCCACCGTACCAATTCGTTAGGGACAAGGCAGGGGCCTACCTGCGGACAGGTCAGGATCAGTAGTGCAGTTTACTGCACAACGTCGAGGTCTTTGTCCGTACTATTATCGATTTGAGTACGAATGTTCGGCGGAAGAATCACACAGCCGTCCGAGGCTGTGTGGTTCGCGGCAGCATTGTCGCCGTGAATCAGAAAGCCGGTTCGGTTAAACGTCTGCGTGCCCGTTCTCGGCGTAATCCTCATTATGCCCTGGTTTCCTGGCACATTATGCTTGGGGCCGATTGAATATGAACCTCTCGGAATCGGCCCGACATTCCTAACGTTCTGCATGTTCGGGGCGTTCAGCCCAGTACCATGCCCAGAATATCCGGTAGCTACCAATTGTCCGTTGTGAGTCAACCTTCCAGTGCTCTGCTCATATCTCCATGCCATGACAAACCTCCCCGAGCACGTCGGCGACCGTCATTTGGCCTTCGAGTTCCCCTGCCGTGGCCATTTGGATCGGCGAGCACCTCTGTAGTTGCCGAGGCACAATACCTCCTCCTTGGTCGCAGTCGCGGCGCGCATTCACAAGACCTACCTTCTCATCGATCAAAAGAGCGCTCAATGCACGGAAGGTGAACAAAAAGTGATCCGAAGTTGATGGCATTACTATATTGACGGACCAATGCCTGATAAACGCCCCCGGACAATTGAAGTCCTGGTATCGGCCCTTGTGTGAAGACAAACACTCATCTCGCATTTGGTGATTTGCAGATGTATGTTCACAGCCGGTCCGACAAAGTCGCGCTCGCACGAAACGAAGTTGCGGAATGGTATTACGACCGTTTGCAGTGATACCCGCCGACTGGCGCCTGATTATGCGCAAAGCGGTAAAGTCAAAATGGTCCCAAAACCACTCCTCTGGTAACCCGACATTACCGGCCAATCTCTGCCCATTCTCCTCCGTCTAGGATGATGGACGTTTTGTAGGGTGACCTGCACATCGCGCACCAGGGCAGATCTTCAAAGAGCGGCGATTCTTTTATCGACCTTTCCGCACCGCCTGAACTGAAAAGATCTTAGCCGGAAGCAGAGATCCTTCTTGATGAAACAAAAATTCGACTGGAAAAGAATAACACTTCTCAGAAAAACCTCTTTTGAAAAAGAGATTAAAACTATTGGCCGGTTATAATCGACCATCCGGGAATTGGTCGGTTCGGCGCGGACATTGACTTCACGAAGATTTCCGCTTTTGGCCGAACTCTCATTTAGATCCCCAAGGGGTTGGATAACCACAGTTGCACCGCGAAGCAGAGGCAAGTATGCTGCAGCGGCACGCACGTAGTTTAGAAGTTTATCGATGCAACAGAGGAATAGCAGGCCGGTATCGGGCAGAAACCGCTTTCCGCGGTGCTTCCTGCTGAGTTTGTTGTTGGCAGTCCCCTTCGGACGTGCGGGCTATGCCGACCAAGTCAAGCTGAAGATTATTGCCATCAACGATTTCCGCGGATATTTACAATCTCCCGGACACTTTCAGGCTGATCCTAAATCCCATGATGTGCCGGCTGGCGGCATAGATGTGCTCGCCGGGTACGTGGAGCACCTCAAGGCGCAAAATTCCTACCACGTGGTTGTCTCAGCAGGCGACCTGATTGGCGCCAGCCCCTGGTTTCCGGTTTGTACCATGATGAAGGCACTATCGAAACGATGAACCGGCTGGGTCTGGAAATCAGCGCGGTCGGCAACCATGAATTCGATAAAGGCAGGCAGGAATTGCTGCGCATGCAATCTGGCGGATGCTTTACAGGGGACAAGAACATATAGGGGCGCAGAAGTGGGTACGGCAGTCCCTTTCGGCAGAGCCAAATTCCAATATCTCGCCGCCAATGTTTTCGACGAAGCTAGTGGCAAGACGATTTTTCCAGCTTATGTAATCAAGACCTATAGCAGCGTGCCAGTCGCTTTCATTGGCTTGACACTGGAAGGAACGCCTGTGACCGTGAGGGCTGGTGGTATAGCCGGGTTGCGCTTCGCCGGCGAAGCCAGCACGATCAATGCGCTCGTGCGGCAAGTACGAGCGCAGGGGATTCAATCCTTCGTCGTCCTGATTCACCAGGGCGGTTGGCAGGAGGTCCCGAAAGGGGCAGTTGACATCAACGGTTGTGAAGGGGGGCTGCAGGGAACGCCCATCGAAGCGATCGTGAACCAGCTCGATGACGCTGTGGAGTTGGTGATCTCTGGGCACACCCACCAGGCCTACGTCTGCCAGATTGCGAACGGCGCCGGCCGGAAGATCCCGGTGACGAGCGCGGCGTCATTTGGCCGTTTGCTAACGGATATTGATGTGACCGTCGACACGACCACGAAAAAAGTTACTGGCGTGATGGCGCAAAACATCCTTGTTGATCGAAGCAACACGAAAATCACAGCCGACGCTGAGATCAAGGGGATCGTGGACCGGTACGCTGCCTTGGCTGCTCCTATCGCAAGTCGCGTCGTCGGCTCGATCACTGCAGACATCTAGAACAACCGGTGCGGGGAGAGAATCCCCTTTAGGCCACCTGATTGCCGATGCACAACTGGAAGCGACTCGTTGTTCCGGCGCAGTGGTGGCATTCACAAACTCAGGTGGAATCCGCGCTGATCTTGCGTATTCCTCTGGAGCCGCTGATGCGGGCGAACGCAAGGTCACCTATGGTGAGCTCTTCACCATTCAACCTTTCCAACAGAACCTGGTGACGATGACTCTGACAGGCACGCAGCTCCAGACACTGCTCGAGGAACAGTTCAAGGGCTGTGCGCTCGATTTTCCACCGGGAATCAGTCCGCCCCGGTCAGACCAAATTCTGCAGGTTTCCGAGGGCTTTACGTATGCATGGAATCCCGCGGGCGCGGCCTGCAACAAAGTCGACGCGGGCAGTATCAAGGTGAACGGCGTGACTATCGTTCCCACGCGAAAATATCGCGTGACGGTGAGCAGCTACCTGGCGGAAGGCGGGGACAGACTATACGAATTCACTCTCGGGATGGAGCGTGTGGACGGAGCGCAAGACGTCGACGCCTTAGCGGCCTATTTTGCCAAGCACCATTCCGTTTCGCCTAGCCGCCTGAACCGCATCAAGATGAGCCTCCAATCCAATTTTGATTAGACGACTTGTGCTGGCCTCTCAACCACAAGCTCGCAGACGAAATCTGGAATCCTTCCGAACAGCGATTTTCTGCGCCTCAGTGACATTTCCGGCGAGCCCTAGCGTCAATGCGCCAAGCTCTCTGACACCTCGCCCCGGGTTTAACTCCAACGCTGCTGTAGCGTCTCGGCTTGCTGCGGGGGCATTGCCAAATTCTGCCTCGCGGAGCCCTGCCTTTACCTGTCAAAGCGCGGCGGCTTCTCGGTTGCCGGCGGGGCGCGCTGACTGGCTCGCGCCGTGTGAGCCTTCCCGAGCCACTACGTGACTTCTGGGAGTGGCCGGCAACGGTAAGACGAAACCCATCAGGGAGGCAGCGTCGGGACTGGCGGACACTTCTTTATATGTAGATACTTCTCGCACTCATATGGTTTGAGATTGCGGGTAACACGCCGAGCGGCTAGGGACATCAATTCCTGCACATCAATGGCGTAGACCTGAACCAGGGCGTCCTCACCCGCAGTAGCCAAACGCTTGCCGTCAGGGCTCCAAGCCACGCTACGAACAGAATCACCGTGAGCCCTTAGGGCTAGCAATTGCCTGCCGTCTTCCGAGTTCCAAACCATCACCGTGTCGTCGTCGCTCCCTGTCGCTAGGCGCTTCCCGTCGGGAGCCCAAGCCACAGCCGAAACCCCAGCCTGATGACCGATGAGGGGCAGGAGTTCCTTATCATTCCTTTTGATGGTTTGCTGCATCTCAAATCTTTTCTCAAAACTGCCAACGGGATGATCTCTGTTCGCGCAAGGATTAACGATTGCTGCCATCGATGGCGCATCGGCCAACATCGGAGCGACGGGGGCTTGGAGAACCCCGACGTCCCAAATCTTAGCAGTATGATCAAGGCTCGCGGTGGCCAAGCGCTTGCCGTCCGGACTCCAGGCCACACCCGACACGCCCCCCGCGTGCCCTGTTAGAATCAACATTTCCTTACCGGTTTCGGTGTCCCAAACCCCCGCCGTGGAGTCATCACTTGCAGTGGCCAAGCGTTTGCCGTCCGGACTCCAGGCCACCCTGGAAACACCGCTGCTGTGCCCAGTCAGAGTCAATAATTCCCGACCTGTGCTCGCATCCCAAATCTTCGCAGTGCAGTCTCGACTGTCGCCGCTACTTGTCGCCAGGTGCCTCCCATCTGGGCTCCAGGCCACGCTCGAGACCTCTTGACTGTGGCCCCGCAAAGTGAACATCTCCTGACCTGTTTGCGCGTCCCACACCTTAGCCGTAGCGTCGTCACTTGCAGTGGCCAAGCGCTTGCCATCTGGACTCCAGGCCACACTGGAAACCTGACTGTCATGCCCCATGAGGACGAGCATTTCCTTGCCGGTAGTGGCGTCCCACACGATCGCCTTATCGCCCGCGACTTCAGAAGCCAGGCGTTTACCGTCCGGACTCCAGGCCACGTTCTCATCCGAAGCTCGATGGCCGTCCACCGTGACTAACTCCCCGCCTTCCGCGTCCCATACTTTCGCTGTTTGGTCCCCGCTGCCCGTGGCCAGGCGCCACCCGTCAGGACTCCAAGCTACGCTCGAAACGCCTTGACTGTGGCCGCGCAGGGTGAACAACTCCAGACCCGTTTGCGTGTCCCAGACCTTAGCCGTAGCGTCGTCGCTCGCAGTAGCCAAGCGCTCGCCGTCTGGACTCCACGCCACGCTTTTAATGAAGTCGTGGTGTCCGCACAGATTCAACAAAATTTTGCCGCTTGAGGCATTCCACACCCTCGCACAATGGTCCAGTCCCCCGGTGGCCAACCACTCACCGTGCGGGCTCCAGGCTACACTTACAACCGAGTTTTGGTCTGCGTCCAGGGCCAACAATTCCTTACCGGTCTCCGCGTCCCACACCGCCACCGTCCCGCTCTCACCCCACGCGGTAGCCAACCGCCTGCCATCGGGGCTCCACGCGACGCTATGACAGAGCCCGTGGCCTGTTACTCTCAAGAGCTCTTTTCCTCCTACTGCGTCCCACACTTTTGCGACGTAGCCTGCCGTGGCCAAGCGTTTCCCGTCCGAGCTCCAGACCACGCTGTGAACATGGCCACCGTGTCCGCCCAGAGCCAGCAGCTGCTTTCCGGTCTTGATATCCCACACCTTCGCCGTGTCGTCCCAAACTGATCCGGCGGCTAGGCGCTCCCCGTCGGGGCTCCATGCGACACTGTCAACGCCGAACGCGAAACCGGTCAGCGTCAGCAGTTCCCTTCCCATGTCGGCGTCCCACACCTGCGCAGTGTCGTTACCATTCCCCAGGGCAATGCGGCCTCCGTCCGGACTCCACGCCACGCTCGTGACCGAACCGCGGTTAACGGTTAGGCTCCGTCTTAAG
>Ga0207151_1091_pt1 | contig 21602 bp, 15 predicted proteins | sample Alteio_BWMinHeat_29_FD_153523 | JGI IMG/M metagenome (GOLD analysis project Ga0207151, IMG submission 153523) | Enriched cells from forest soil in Barre Woods Harvard Forest LTER site, Petersham, Massachusetts, United States -... | ecosystem: Environmental > Terrestrial > Soil > Temperate forest >... | reverse complement strand
ATCTTTCGCGACAAGCGTTCCGAGAAGAGAAGGACCCATGCCGGCATGAAGATTTTGGCTTACTTTGAGGGTCACTTTGACTTCTTCGGCAAGGGGAAGCGAAACGTGCTCGGCGATCTGGTTGTCGCTTGTGTAGATGTGAGAGAGCATCTTGAAGTCTGGCGGTCGAGTTTTAGATCGGGATTTGATTTGGATTCCTGCGGAGAGGAGGGACTCGGCTAGGACGGTTTCCGCAAACTTCGTAGGGGAGGGGACTGCGTAAGGCGCAGTTAAAGGGTGTGCGCCGAGCGGAAGACTGCCGGTCAGCGTGACGGTAACCGTGCCGTCGGCGTTCGTGACCGTTGCCGGGTCCTGGATAGCGGGCGAGGCACCGGCGGCGGATGTGGTGAGGTGGTTGACGAAACTTGCGTAGCGGCTTTTTGGGGAGACGTCGAGGGTAACGGGATCGCCTGCTTTTGCACCGGGAGTGGCGACGAGATCAATCACATTGTCGTTGACCACCATGCTCGAGACGACCACCCCGGTGCCGCCTTCGCGGCCGCCGTCGGGAAAGAGGCTGGCGTCGACGAGGACGCGGCCTTCGATTTTGCGAATGCCTTTGGCGGCGACCGCTTTGGCTAGCTCTTTGATGACCGCCAGGGGATCGCCCGCGACCGCGGGGCCGCCGTAGGCGTGGTCTTCATCAACGAAGGAGAGAGTGCCGTCGGGCTGGATGCGATTCGAGAGATTGGGGTCGCCGCTGGCGACGAGAACCAGGTCGCCCTTCAGAGTTCCTTTTTTGTCGAGGGGGCCGGTGCGGTAGATGACGGTGTGGAAGCGATAGTCGGCACCAAGCTTGGCGAGGACGGTGCCTTCGGTGAGCGTCTTAGTCGTGGAGGCAGGGACAAACAATTTGTCGGCGTTACGGGAATACACGACTTTGCCGGTGTCGAGCGAATAGAACTCGATGCCGAAGTTCGCGTGGACGAATTCGGGTCGGTCCATTACTTTTTGAATGCGCTCAGCGAGAGAAGCGGTCGATTGGGCACGGAGATTCGCAGGTGCTGCAAAGAGTGCGATAGCGCAACAGAGTGCGGCCAACAGATGGAAAGAACGGCGTCTGCTAAGCAAGGTAAACCCTCCCGAAAAATCAGCCAGGACGTACGCGCGCTACTGGGCGCTCGGGAGTCCTTGGCCGGTATGCAATTCTTCAAACCTGAAGTTCAAAATTGGGTATTCGCGCCAGTCTTTGTAATCGAAGTGCCACCATTCGTGCTCGTAGACGGTGAAGCCCTCGGATTCCATGGCGCGGCGAAGCAGGTCGCGATGCCAGCGCTCGAGAGACGTGCCACCCGGATAGTCGGGGAAGGAGCGCGGAGACATTTCGTCGTAAGTGCCGGGCATTTCGATGGGCTTGCCGCTTCGGAGATCGTAGAGCGTGAGATCAACGGCGCAGCCGCGATTATGGCGCGAGCCCTGGGCGGGATCGGCGACGAAGATTTTGCCTTCGGCGGGAGTGGCGTCCCAGAAGATTTTGGTGACGTACCAGGGGCGATACGCGTCGTGGATGAGCAATCCGTAGCTGCGGGGCTGGAGTTTGTGGAGGGCGCGAACGAGGGCTTCGGCGGCGGGGCGCTGCAAGAAGGCGCGCGCCTCGGTGTACACGGGGGTGCCGAGGAAATCGTTCGCAGTCGCGTAGCGGATGTCGAGATGAATGGCCGGGTCAAGCGTTGTGAGTTCGACCAGTTCCGGCTTCCGGAATGGGCCGTTTTCTTGCGGCGGGGAGTCCGCCAGGGCTTGCTTGCGAAGTTCTTCGACTGGATGGACAGGAGCGATCGCCACTTGGGCGCGTGCATCGAAGTCCGGCGTTATTTTGCCGCTTACGACATCACCTGAAACCAGCTGCCGCTCGCCGGAGAGGCTGGTACGCAATCCGTGCGCCGAGGGCGACGATTCTTTTACAGGAAATTTTCCTGCATTCTCGTAGTGCACTCCATCAGGCCGGTTGGTCCGATCTAAAATCTCGATGTAGCCGTCTTTCTCAGAGACCACATGGACGGTGACCGGCGGTACGGAAGGAGGGGAGCCGCCGTATTCGCCGATCCAAGGCTTCCAACGCGCGGGAATGTCGTGCGGCTTGGGACCAGGCTCGAGAGGGGATGCGCTTTGCGCGGCGAGATAGGTGAGCGAACCAAAGAGTAGCAGTGCGATGGCCGCAAAAACCGGGAGCTCGACAGGCCGTTTTGACTGGTTCGGAGCCGGTCGACTCATGACCAGCGAACCGTCCTCATGGTTAGGCAGCAGCATCAAGAAACTATAGACGAAGTCATCTGGATGCACGACATGATAGCCGAGAACGCGAGTCTAGGCGAGATACAAATGTTGCCAGATTGGAGCATTTCGAGAAAGACCTTCGAAGGCGGGATTCGACGAGAAGAGATGGTGAGTTGGAATTGGCGAGACTCCGCACTGCGATGTAGAAACGTTTGTTGCGTTATTGGACTTCGAGCTAAACCGTGTACCAGCGGAAGCCTTTGCGCTGCTCTTCAGCTATTTCCTTGAGGATGGCCAGTGTCTGCGGACGGCGGTACTGGCCGCAGGCGGCGAGAATGGCGTTGACCAGGGCGACAGGCGCTGCGTAGGAAGCGCCGAAGGAGGTGGATTCGACGCTGGCCAGGAAGACTTCGTCGCATTCGCGGGCCAGGGGGGAGACGTAGGTGTCCGCGATGCCGACGCAATAGGCGCTGCGGGCGTGGGCCAGATGCACTCCTTCGACGGTTTGGCGGAGGCCGCGGCGGAAGCTGATGGCCAGCACGAGGTCGCGCTGGTTGACGGTGCGTACCAGGTGAGCGATGCGGCCGGCGGACGTGGCGGTAAAGACGGGCAATCCGAGCAGCGTGATTTGATACTCGAGATAATCGGCGAGAAAAGCGGCCAGATCGCCGGCGAGGAGCACGATGCGACGGGCTTCGTAGAAGCGTTTGGCCAGGGAGACCAGGCGCGGGGCATCGAGGCTGTTCTTGAGGCCGTGGAGATTCTTGAGGTCTTGCTCGAGGGCTTCGCGGACGTAGGCGGGCATGCTGGTGACGCGGCCGGCGGACTGCATGGTGTCGAGAGAAGTGGCGAAGGCGATGGAGAGGTCGTGGAGATGGCGTTGAAAGTCACGATAGCTGGCAAAACCGAGGCCGCGGACGATACGAACGACCGTGGCGGGGTCGGTGCGAAGCCGTTTGGCCATGGCGCGGACGCTTAAGAGGACGTAGTCGCGCGGATGCTCGAGAATTGGGCGAATGATCTCCTGGCGCTTGGCACTGAGGAGTTCGATGCGCTCGGCGAGAGAGGGAACGGAGGTCTGCATTGGTACCGGCGGTCGTTTCATGGCGCCAGAGAATTGCCTAAAACCAGCGGCGTTGTCAACCCGACAAAGTAGTTAATCGAGGTAACCAGGCGGAAACAAAGAAGAGAAAGCAGACCAACGGTGCATCGCTGCCAGGCAAGGCAAAACCTGGGCAACGGGCGAGAGTCCGACTGGCGCACCGAGAGTTAGATGCCGAGCGACAGGTCAGATTCCCCAGGTCATTTTGTGGAGGCCGCGGCTTTTTCTTCAAGGCCGGGAGCGATAACCGGTTGGAGAAAGGGCATCATGGCGCGAAGCTTGGGGCCGAGTTGCTCGACGGGATGGCTTTGCTCGCGCTTGCGCGTGGCGAGGAAGTTCGGGCAACCCGCTTCATTTTCCGCGATCCATTTTTTGGCAAAGCTGCCGTCACGGATTTCGGCGAGGATTTGGCGCATTTCATCGCGGGTCTTTTGCGTGATGATGCGCGGGCCGGCGGCGTAGTCGCCTTGTTCGGCGGTGTCGCTGACCGAATAGCGCATATAGCTGAGGCCGCCGCGGTAGATGAGATCGACGATGAGCTTGAGTTCGTGCATGCATTCGAAATAGGCGACTTCCGGCTGATAGCCTGCAGCGACGAGCGTGTCAAAGCCAGCCTTGATGAGTTCGCTTACGCCGCCGCAGAGCACGGCTTGTTCTCCGAAGAGATCGGTTTCGGTTTCCTCGGTGAAGGTGGTTTCCAAAACGCCCGCGCGGGTGCAGCCGAGACCCTTTCCGTAAGAGAGCGCGAGAGCTTTGGCGCTGCCGCTCGGGTCTTGCTCGACGGCGATAAGAGCTGGCGTGCCGCCGCCTTCGGTGAAGACCTCGCGGACGCGATGCCCGGGGGCCTTGGGCGCGATCATGGAGACGTCAACGCTTGCCGGAGGCTTGATGGTGCCGAAACGGATGTTGAACCCGTGGGCGAACATGAGCGTCTTGCCTTTCCCAAGATGCGGCTCGATTTGTTCGCGATAGAGCTTCGGCTGCTTCGTGTCTGGAGCGAGAATCATGATGACGTCGGCCCATGCGGCGGCTTGGGCGGGAGTGTTGACCGTGAGGCCTTCTTTTTCGGCCTTGGCACGGGAGGCGCTGCCTTCCGGGAGGCCGACGCGGACGCTTACGCCGCTGTCACGGAGATTTAGAGAATGGGCGTGGCCTTGCGAGCCGTAGCCGATGATGGCGACTTTTTTGGATTGGATCAGAGCGAGGTCCGCGGAGTCGTCGTAGTAGAGATTTGCCATTTTGTCCTCTTGAGGCCGGTTTGCGGCCGGGAATTGCAGTTTTATGAAAGACGTTTACTCGAAACATTCTGCTTGGTGATGGGGTACCGTTAAACAGCCGGAGACAGGCTGGAATGCCTCGCCTGCCATTACGTCACGTTGGCCGGTTCAACCGAAGCCATCGGGGCGCCGGGCGGACGAAGCAGGTCTCCACCACGCGTCATACTTATGCGGCCGCTGCGCGCCATTTCCAGGACGCCGAAGGGGCGGAGGACTTCAAGGAGGCCGTCGATTTTGTCTACGGTGCCGGAGACCTCGATGATGAGCGATTCCGGTGCGACATCTACCACGCGGGCGCGAAAAACTTTGATCAGCTCCATGAGATGCGGACGGGATTGCTGATCCGCGAGGACCTTGATCAGTGCTAAATCGCGCTCGAGCAGGGAGCGCTCGGAGATGTTTTCCGCCAAGAGCACGTCGACCAGTTTTTCCAGGCTGGCTTCGAGACGATGACCGCCTTTTTCGTCGGTGTGGGCGACGATGGTCATGCGCGCGATTTGCGGATTGTCCGTCGGGCCGACCGTGAGGGAATCGATGTTGATGGCCAGGCGGCGGGCGAGCGATGAGACACGGTTGAGTACGCCCGGTTTGTTTTCGACGTATGCGACCAGTGTTTGCATGGTGTCCTCCTTGGCCAAGGCCCTATGGCTCCGATGCCGTTTCGACAAGCGGGTTATTGGGGCGACGAATCATTTCGTGGAGAGAAGCGCCTGCCGGAACCATCGGATAGACGGAGTCTTCCTGCTCGACGCGGAAATCGATGAGCACGGTTTCCTGGGATTCGCGCGCGGAGCGAATCGTCGGAAGCACGTCCCCGCGGGCGGTGATACGCTCGCCGCGGATGCCGAAGGCATTCGCGAGGGCGGCGAAATCGGGCGCTACGAGCGGCGTCGCGACGTAGCGCTTGTCGTAGAAAAATTCCTGCCACTGGCGGACCATGCCGAGAAAACCGTTGTTGATAATGGCGATCTTGATGTTGATTTTTTCCTGAACGATGGTGGCGAGCTCGCACATGGTCATCTGAAAGCCGCCGTCGCCGACGACAACCCACACCTCGGATTCGGGCTTTGCGAATTTTGCGCCGATGGCCGCGGGCAGGGCGAAACCCATGGTGCCCAGGCCACCCGAAGTAATGAGCGTGCGGGGCTGGTTGTGGTGGTAATACTGCGCTTCCCACATCTGGTGCTGGCCGACGTCGGTAACCACGATCGCTTCGCCACGCGTTTCTTTCCAGAGATCGTTGATGACGTGAGCGGCGTAAAGATGGCCGTTGTCGGGAAGGCTTTGGATGTCGCGCACGGCGGAATCGCCCTTTAACTCCCTGATATGAGCAAGCCACGGGCCGCGGTCCGGGTTTACGATGTGCGGCATGAGCTTTTCGAGAGTCTCGCGAGCATCTCCGACCAGAGCGGCGTCCACCTTGACGTTCTTGTTGATCTCCGCGCGGTCGATTTCGATGTGAATTTTGCGTGCGCCCTTCGCGTAGGTGCGCAGGTCGCCGGTGACACGGTCGTCAAAGCGCATCCCGACGGCGATGAGAAGATCGGATTCTTGAATGGCGTGATTGACCCAGGCTTCGCCGTGCATGCCCATCATGCCGAGGTTCATCGGATCGGAGGCCGGGAAGCAGCCGATGCCGAGCAGGGTCATGGCCACGGGAATGTTCGAGGTGCGAACAAATTGCTCGAAAGCGCGCATCGCGCCGGAGAGCATGATGCCGCGCCCTGCGAGAATGACCGGGCGCTTCGCGGTGTTCAGCAATTCGAGGGCGCGGTCGAATTCCGCCTGATTGTGATCGTTGCGCACGCGTTTTTGGGGAAGTTTCGGAGCGGATGTCTCCCAATCGAATTCACAAGCAGCCTGCTGCGCGTCTTTGGTGATATCGACGAGAACCGGGCCGGGTCGTCCGGTGTTCGCGATGACGAAGGCTTCGCGGACGGTGCGCGCAATGTCCTCGGCGCGAGACACGACTACGTTGTGCTTGGTGATCGGCATGGTGATCCCGGTGATGTCAATTTCTTGAAAGGCGTCAGTGCCGAGCAGCTTGCTGCTCACCTGGCCGGTGATGCACACGACGGGAGAGGAATCGAGCATGGCGGTGGCGATGCCGGTGACCATGTTGGTTGCGCCTGGCCCGGAAGTCGCCATGGCCACGCCAACGCCACCGGTGGCGCGCGCATATCCGTCGGCCATGTGCGTGGCGCCTTGTTCGTGGCGCACGAGGATGTGATGGAGCTTGGATTTGCCGAGGGCGTCGTAAACGGGAAGAATGGCGCCCCCGGGGTATCCGAAAATGTGTTGCACGCCCAGCTTAGTGAGTGATTCGCAGAGAATCTCTGCGCCGGTGAGCTTCATAAGGTCCTTCCCAATTGCGCGTGTCGAGGATTTGGCGCAAGTGTTTGAGCCTGGGTTGGTGACGCAAAAGAAGCGGGCAAGGCGGTGACCGCGCCGATAGCCGCAGAGGAAACCAGCAAAGCGTATTTGGCCATCACGCCGCTCGAGAAACGCGGAGCCGGAGGCTTCCAAGACGCCAGGCGCTCTTCGATTTCCGCGTCGGTCAGCTCCACGTGGAGTTTGCGGCTTGCTATGTCGAGGACGATCGTGTCGCCATCGGCGATGGCCGCGATGGGGCCGCCGTTCGCGGCTTCCGGTGCAACGTGGCCGACCATGAAGCCGTGTGTAGCGCCGGAAAAACGCCCGTCGGTGAGCAGGGCAACGGAATCGCCAAGACCTGCGCCGACCAGGGCGGCGGTGACGGCGAGCATTTCACGCATGCCGGGCCCGCCCTTCGGGCCTTCGTAGCGGATTACCACGACATCGCCGGAGTGGATTTGGTTTCGCTCGACGGCGGCGAAAGCTGCTTCTTCGTTATCGAAAATGCGCGCCGGGCCGCGGAAGTTTTGAATGTTGTGGCCTGCGACTTTTATGACCGAGCCCTCGGGCGCGAGATTGCCTTTCAAAATGACCAGGCCGCCAGTGGGCTTCAGAGGTGCGTCGATTTTTCGCACCACTTCCTGACGGGGAGTCTCTTTTGCCGCAGCGGCTTCTTCCGCGAGCGTGCGCCCAGTGACCGTAAGGGCGTCGCCGCGAAGGAGTTTTGCGTCAAGAAGCCGTTTGGCGACCAGCGCCGTGCCTCCGGCGGCGTAGAGATCGGTGGCAACGAAACGTCCCCCGGGTTTTAGGTCGGCAATAATGGGAACGCGTCGGCTGATGTGGTCGAAATCGTCGATTGTGAGCGGAATGTGCGCTTCGTTGGCAATCGCCAGCAGATGCAAGACGGAGTTTGTCGAGCCGCCGGTGGCAGCGACTCCGGCGATGGCGTTTTCGATGGCCGTCCTGGTGATGATCTGCGACGGGAGGACATCGCCGCGAAGAAGGTCCATAACCAGCTCGCCTGCGCGATGGCCTGCATGGGCCTTGCCGGCGTCCGTTGCGGGAACGCTCGAGAGACCCATCGGGGCGATGCCGAGGAATTCCGAGACGAGGGCCATGGTATTGGCGGTGAACTGCCCGCCGCAGGCGCCCGCTCCCGGACATGCAGAGTCTTCCAGCGCCTTGAAGCGGGCGTCGGACATTCCGCCATGCGAATGGCTGCCAATGGCTTCGTAAACGTCCTGAATCGTGACAGAATGTCCTTCAAATTTTCCGGGTGCGATCGAGCCGCCGTAGAGAACCAGGCCGGGAATATTCAAGCGCGCCAGAGCCATGATGCCGGCGGGAATGGTCTTGTCGCATCCGACTAAGACGATAAGAGCGTCGAAGAGATTACCGCGGGTGACGAGTTCGATGGAATCGGTAATGACCTCGCGGCTGATCAGGGACGCACGCATGCCCTCTGTGCCCATGGTGATCCCGTCGGAGATGGAAACAGTGTTGAATTCGAGAGGAGTGCCGCCGGCGGCACGAATGCCGTCCTTGACGTGCACAGCAAGTTCGCGAAGGTGATAGTTGCAGGGGCCGATTTCGATCCAGGTATTCGCCACGCCGACCAGAGGCTTCCTAAAATCATCATCCCGAAGACCGCAAGCGCGCAACATGGAGCGCGCTCCGGCACGATGTGGGCCGTCGGTAAGTGCGCTGCTACGAGGCTTCAGCAGAGATCCAGTCACAGTTGCCTTCTCCTCCCCGGCCTATTGGGGAACTTCCCTTGCGCTACCGTTCCAAAAAATTGGGGCCATCATCTTGGTTTTGATGATGGCCCCGAAACTCTCTGGTGCTGCTGTCCTAGGCGACCATCATCTATATGGTACTCCCCGTGCGATGACAGGGCTAATTCGTACGACGAGGATTTCAGTGCCCCGCAGAAATTCCCGAGAGACAGGCCGCTCGTTCGAGATGGCGACAGAATCCATGGTTAGCCGCCATGAAGATAACAGCATGGGGGCAGGGAAGTCAATCAGTCAAATTAATAGTTTTGCTTCTACAAATAAGTGTAACTTATGTAGAGAACGCCCCACCCCTCACCCTGAGCGTGTTTTAAGAACCCGCCAGGCAATCTTCTCTCCGCTCGCAACATCTAACCTCAAGAGCTTAGCCAGAGCTCGGCGAGAGACGCCCAGATCGCTCGGAGGGGGCAGGGGATAGATGGGGCAGGACACAGACGTGTTTATAGTCGGCGGAGGGCCCGCTGGGCTTGCCGCCGGGATTGCAGCACGCCAGCGGGGTTTTCGGGTGATCGTTGCGGACGGCGCGAAACCACCCATCACAAAGGCATGCGGAGAAGGGCTCTTACCGGATGCATTAGCAGCGCTGGCTGGACTCGGCGTTGAACTGCGCGAAATGGATGGCTCGGCGCTTCGGGGCATTCGATTCGAGGATGAGCGTTCGTCGGTGAGCGCCCGTTTTCCTGATGGTCATGGGCTCGGGGTGCGGCGCGAAATGTTGCACCAAAGAATGATGGAGCGGGCGCGAGATTCGGGAGTTACTTTGCTGTGGAACACTCCTGTGACGGGACTCCATGAAGAGGGGGTTGTGGCCGGCGACCATAAAATTCGGGCCAGATGGGTCATTGGCGCCGATGGGAGCCGTTCGCGGGTGAGGCGATGGAGCGGCTTGGAGAGTTGCGTAGTCGAGAGAACGCGGTTTGCGTTTCGGCTACATTATCGGCTAGGGCCCTGGAGCGACTTCACGGAGATTCATTGGGCGGAGCAGGCGCAGGCTTATGTCACGCCCGTGGGCCCGCAGGAGATTTGCGTGGTGCTGATTTCGAACGATCCGAATGTTCGGTTTGACGAAACGTTAAGGAGATTTCCGGAATTGCTTAGGCGGCTCGACGGCGCGCCCCATGCGAGCTCCGCACGCGGAGCGGCGACAAGCATGTTCCGCCTAAAGAGCGTGTGCCGGGGGAACGTCGCGCTCATCGGAGACGCCTCCGGCAGCGTGGATGCAATTACCGGGGAAGGGCTTGCTCTCAGTTTTAGGCAAGCGACGGCGCTTGCGGGTGCTCTTGCAGGCAACAACATAGCAGCCTATCAGAAAGCGCATCGGCGCTTGTTCCGGCGGCCGCGGCTTATGGGGAACCTATTGCTTTTGCTGGACCGCCGAAGTGCGCTTCGTCGGCGTTCCCTGCGGGCACTGGAAGCAGCCCCGCAGCTGTTCGAACGCATGCTGGGCTATCATCTGGGTGAGTCCCGGCCGCTGGAACTGGCAACAGCCGGCGCGGTTTTCGGCTGGAGATTTCTTGCGGCGTAATTCCCATAGAGATGCGAAGGAAGCGAAGGCGCTACGCCGGCAGTGTGATTCGGCGTGCGTGGATTGGCTGGTTTCTGGTTTCGATTACGGCGTGCGCCTGGCCAAGGGTTCGGCAAGATGCAGCGTGCCCCACCTTCAATGGGGATTGAAGAGTCCGAACACATTTCTGCTGAAGGCTGATCCCGCAGTAGAGATTCGACTGGAACTGAGCGGCACGCTCGAAAGGGCCGTCGCGCCCTAGAAATCGCTAGTCTTCGGACTCTTGCGTGACGATGTGAACGTCTACCGGCGGAGACTCGCGCAGGAAGCGGTGCACCGCCGAGAGGTACAGGTACTTGCGCCAATCGTGAATGGGCGCCCGGCCGAAGATCACCTGCGTAATATGCTTGGTGCGGACGAACTCTGCGACGCTGTCGGCGACGCTCGGGCCTTTCAAGCGAACCACTTTTGCACCCAGGCTTTCGGCGAAGCGCAGATTGGCAGCAAGTGCGCTGGTATCGGACTCCTTCGGTCCTAGTTCCCGATCGACATGCACGACGTAGAGTTCCGCGTCCATGCGACGGGCCATGCGGGCGCCGCGAGCGACGAGATACTGTCCTGCGGGATTCCCGGAGATGCAAATCGCCAAGCGTTCGCGGACGCCCCAGTTTTTCCGGATGTCCTCGTCCTCCATGTAGGTTTCCAGGCTGCGGTCCACCTGCTCGGCGACCTGGCGCAGCGCGAGTTCGCGAAGTGCGATCAGATTGCCGCGGCGAAAGAAGTTTTTCAGCGAGCGTTCGACCTTTTCGGTGCTGTAAACGTCGCCGCGCTTCATGCGGTTGTGGAGCGCCTCGGGCGTCAAGTCGACCATCACGGTTTCCGCGGCCGTCAGCGGGACCCAATCCGGAACCGTTTCCCGCACGGTAATTCCCGTGATGGAGCGCACCACGGGGGCGATGCTTTCGATGTGCTGAATGTTCAGAGTGGAGACCACGTCGATCTTCGCCGCGAGCAGGTCTTGAATATCTTCGTAGCGCTTGCGATGCTTGCTTCCGGGAATATTGGTGTGAGCGAGTTCGTCCACCAGGACTACTCCGGGTTTCCGCGCGAGAATGGCATCCACATCCATTTCTTCGAAGACCGTTCCTTTGTATTCGATTTTCTTGCGCGGGACGGATTCGATCTGCGAAGCCAGCTCTTCGATGCCCTTGCGGCCGTGCGTCTCCACGACACCGATGGCCACGTCTTCGCCGCGGCTTCTGCGGCGGAGCGCTTCACTCAGCATGCTGTAGGTCTTGCCGACGCCCGGAGCGTAGCCCAGGAATAGCTTGAATATCCCACGCGTTTTCTGCGGCGGCGACGCGATTTCCAGCCAGTCCTCGGGCTTCTTGGGCAAGGCGTTACCTTCTCCGCTTCAATCAGAATGCATGCGTTAGAATACCAGCATGCAGAGAATGCTCTCCGGCCGCGCCGTTGGCTTTACGGTGTCCCTGGCCATCGTTGGCGGAATCACGGTTTTCTTTCGCCACGCGCGCGACGTGAATCAAACCACCATCGCGCTTACCTTTTTGCTGGCTATTCTAGCAGTTTCGGCCGTGTGGGGGATGGCTGTGTCGGTCTTCATGTCGGTCGTGGCGGTGTTTGCGATTAACTATTTCTTCCTTCCGCCGATTGGATCATTCACGATTGCCGATCCGCAAAATTGGGTGGCGCTGCTCGCCTTTCTGGTCACTTCCATCATGGGCAGCCAGCTTTCGGCGCGCATACGCAAGGAAGCCGATGAAGCACATCAACGCCGCCGTGAAATCGAGCGGCTCTATAAGTTTAGTCAAAAGCTTCTGGCGGAAGGAAACGTCATCCAGCTGATGAATGCGATCCCCAACTACATCGTGGAGAGTTTCGAAGGCGGTGCTGCGGAGCTATTTCTCCCGCAAAAGGACAAGTTTTACCGCTCCGGCTTCGGTGCGGCGCATTTGGATGAGGAAAGAATGAAGTCCGTGTTTCTGCGCGACGAGGGCATCTTCGAATCGCAGGATGGTTTGTACTTCATCCCGGTGCGGATGGGCGTTCGTCCCATTGCCAGCCTGGGTATTTCGGGCTCGCGGCTTTCGCGCCAGACGCTGGATGCCGTGGGCAGTCTGGTGGCAATCGCCATTGAACGGGCGCGCGCCGTCGAAAAACTTGGAGAGACAGAGGCGGAACGGCAGGGCGAGCGGCTGAAGTCTGCGCTGCTGGATTCCATCGCGCATGATTTCCGCACGCCGCTGACGTCGATCAAGGCTGCGACCACGAGCCTGCTGGCCGCCGAGAGTCCCGATCGCGGGCAAACGCGTGAGCTACTGACGATCATTAATGAAGAGTGCGACCGGCTCAACCGCCTGGTCGAAGAAGCGGCGGAGATGTCGCGGCTCGAAGCCGGCGAATTTGAACTGGATCTCGCGCCTACTCAGATTGGGGATATCATCGAGGCCGCCCTCGCGCACTGCAATGCGGCTCTGGTCGGGCGCAGTGTCGATGTGAAGCTCAGCCAGGGACTTCCGCCGGTGCGAGCCGACTTGAGTCGCATCAAGGACGCCCTGGTCCATCTGATCGACAACGCCAACATTTATTCGCCGAAAGAAGCGCCGATCACTATTTCCGCGGAGCTGACGGGAGACGCCGTGACCACCAGCGTGGCGGATCGGGGACCGGGAATCGATGATTTCGAACAAGGAATGATCTTCGACAAGTTCTACCGCGGCAAGGACCAACGTTACCTGGTGCGCGGGACGGGAATGGGTTTGCCGATCGCGAAGGCAATTATTACGGCCCACAAAGGGATGATCTTTGTGACCAGCCAGCTTGGGCACGGTTCGGTCTTCTCGTTCACTTTGCCTGTCGATCGCAGCACCGGAGAAGCGCGATGAATGCAGCTGCCATTCTCGTGGTGGACGACGAACCGCAAATCAGGCGCGTCATGCGCACCGCGCTTTCCAGCCACGGCTACGTTATCAGGGAGGCCACGACCGGCGAAGAAGCGGTCGCCGCGGTGCGCAAGGAACGCCCCGACCTGATTCTGCTCGACGTCAATATGCCGGGCATCGGCGGGATCGAAGCGGCTCGCGAGATTCGAGAGATGTGCGACGCACCGATCATCATGTTGACCGTGCGCAACGCGGAGCGCGACAAAGTCGTGGCGCTGGACGCTGGCGCCGATGATTACGTGGTCAAACCTTTTGGAATCGAAGAGCTGCTCGCGCGCATCCGGGCCGCGCTCCGGCGGTATGCCCCGGAGGATGCCATTCCCACCTTCAGTACCAAGGACTTGACGATTGATTTCGAAAGCCGGCACGTGGTCGTGCGCGGCCGCGAGGTGCATCTCACGCCCAAAGAGTTCGATGTTCTGAAGCATTTGGTGGGCAATTTGGGAAAGCCATTGTCGCACCGCAGGCTGCTGCAGGCGGTGTGGGGACCGGAGTACGGGGAAGAGACGGAAAGCCTGCGCGTGGTGATCAATCAGTTGCGCAAGAAAATTGAGAATGACCCGGCGCATCCAAAATATATTTTAACCGAGCCGTGGGTCGGATACCGGTTCGCCCCGCCCAAGGCCGCTCCCGCCAAGCCTGCTTCCCGGAAAAGTTAGCAACGATTGTTTGGGATGCCATGCGTCGAGGTGAACGTTCAGCTCGAGCACATCGACGCGGGCTCTCCGGGCAAAGCGAACGGCCTCCCTCGGTAGGTGATTTCTGACCCACGCGCGCAGGTCTGGTTCATTCATGTGTCGCTCGCGCGCACCCCGCGGAATTTGGAATTCGCGTAGAAGGACACTCAGATCGGCAGGCGTAATTTCGCCTCACAGCCCCGACCGTCACGGCGATTCTCGAGTGTCAGGCTGCCGCCATGGGCCTCTGCAATCTGGCGGCTAAGGACCAGACCAATTCCCGAACCACCCGGTTTGGTCGTGAAGAACGGCACAAAAAGGTTCGCCGTGTTGGAGATGCCCGGGCCTTCATCGAGCACGAGAACTTCGAGATAAGAACTGTACCTCGACCAGGTTAGCGTTACGCCGCCGCCGGTTTCGTGTGCGGCGTCGGCGGCATTGTGAACGAGGTTGATCAAAAGCTGTTCGAGCTGGTCGCGGTCCGCCGAGATGACCAGCGGAGGACCTTTCTCCAAGCGCACTTTGGCGCGAGCTTCAAGCTTGGCGACGCGCGTGATCCACTCGGTCACATTAACCGGAGCGAGCGCGGGCTGCGGAAGCCGCGCCAGTCGTGCGTAGGCGGCCATAAAACGTCCCAGCGCTTCCGTGCGAGAGCGGATAATCCCGAGGCCATGGCGCATGTCTTCCAAAATAGACGCCGCAGCGCCACTCTGCAGCTCCGGCACGCTCGCGGTTCCGACCAGGCCGCTTTCCAGACTCTGGGCCACGGATTGAATCGGTGCCAGAGAATTATTGAGTTCGTGGCCTAGAACGCGGATGAGCCGCTGCCAGGCTTGCCGTTCTTCATCGCGCAGAGTGCGGCTCAGATCGCTAAGCACGATCAGGTCATGCGGCAGGCCGCCCTGGCGGAAGGAGCCGCGGCGCACGCCCCACCGGCCCGCGCCTCCAGGAAAACTCAGTTCCATCGTGCGCGCTGGCTGGCCTTCGAGGCATGCCTCCAGGCCAAGCTCGCCAGCGGTAAAGCCAAGGAGGCGTTCGCTCGGCCTCGACAAAAGGCGTTCGCCCGCACGATTGACCAGGCGTAACTGCCTGTGGTTATCGAAGGTAAAGATGGCCACGTCGATTTCTTCCATCACCGCACGCAGGAGGCCTGTAGCTTCGAGGGCTCCCAATCGCTGTGAACGAAGCGTCTCGCTCAGGGCGTTTACTTCCAGCATGACTTCGCCGAGTGCGTCATCGGAGCGCGCTTCTCGCGCGCGGAAGGAAAAGTCCTGTTCACGCATGGCGGAGAGGAGATTCGATAAAGTCTGCAGCGAGAAGACCACGCGATGCCGCAAGGAAAGCGCGAAGCCCGACCAGAGAGTCAGGATAAAAAATGTCAGCGTCCACGCGGTCCGCGACGAATACGAGCCGTTCCAGAGGAGAATCAGGGCGATCGACGATCCTGGTAATCCCGCCGCCAGCGCCAGAAGCTGGATGCGACGTTCATACGTGAGGCGTCTCATTCCAAGCCGTGTTTTTGCAGCCGGCGGTACATCGCGCTGCGGCTGAGTCCCAGCGCCCTGGCCGCTTGGCTGACATTTCCGTCATGGCGGGACAGGGTGCGCTGGATGAGGTGGCGCTCCACTTCATCGAGGCTCATCTCCTCGAGCCGTGCGGCGCCTCCGGCAGAGCCGGTGCGCAGGCCGAGGTCAGCGGAACGCACGAGCTGCCCTTGCGCGAGCAGGACCCCACGCTCGACAGCGTGATCGAGCTCGCGCACATTTCCCGGCCAGGGATGATCGAGGAGAAGCTGGGTCGCCCCGGGGTCGAAGCCCGAAATGCTTTTGCGGTAGCGCTGCGAATAGCCACGCAGGAAATGGTGCGCCAGCAAGGCGATGTCCTCGCGGCGTTCGCGCAACGGCGGAAGATGGATTTCGATGGTATTCAAGCGAAAAAGCAGATCCTGGCGGAATCGACCAGAGGCCGCTTCGGAAGTGACATCGGCGTTTGTGGCTGCCAGGACGCGGACGTTCACTCGACGTGTCGAAGAAGAGCCGACGCGCTCGAGTTCGCCGGTCTCGAGCACTCGCAAAAGCTTGGCCTGCAGATTGAGCGGGACGTTGGCGATCTCGTCCAGAAACAGCGTGCTGCCCTCGGCAAGCTCAAAACGCCCGACGCGATCGTTGCGCGCGTCGGTGAAGGCGCCTTTCACGTGGCCGAAGAGCTCGCTTTCGAATAGGCCCTCGGAAAGGCCGCCCGCGTTAACCGTCACCATCGGTTTTCCCGCGCGCTGGGAAAGCGCGTGCAACGTCTGCGCCACAACTTCCTTTCCCGTGCCGTGCTCGCCGGTGATAAGCACGCTGGCATCGGAAGGACCCACCCGCCCGATCAGGTCGAGCACTGGCTGCATCACGGCCGCTTCGGCGATGAGCGTGGGGCGCGATTCGGCGCGAAGCAGGCGATTCTCGGCCTCCAGCCGCGACGCCTGCCGCAACGCGTTGCGAAGATCGATCTGCGTGCGCAGGATGCTCAGCAGTCGCGCATTGTCCCAGGGCTTCTGAATGAAATCGCGGGCGCCGCGCCGCATGGCTTCCACGGCGATTTCCACGCTGCTCCAGGCCGTCATCACAATGACGGGCAGCGTGGCATCTGCCGCCTGGATGTGGCTCAGCAAATCGAGACCCTCCTGGCCGGAGGTAGTGTCTCGCGCATAGTTCAAATCGATGAGCACGGCATCGAACTCGCGCGATTCAATCGCCGCGAGCGCTTCCGCTGGCGAGGCCGCGGATTGCGTCTCATAGTTCTCCCGCTTGAGTAGCAGGCGCAGGGCGTCGCGGATATCCGCCTGATCGTCGGCCACCAGGACGCGATAGGGATGAATCGAAGGGTTTTTCATTCGTTTCGGAAGATAATCTCAGCTCTAGTCGAGCTCGCAGTGAACCCAACGGCTAGATACGCGCTCGCCAAGAGTTGCCCACTACGCATTTTGACCAATAAAATCAATAACTTAGCTTGTGCGATCTGTTCTCGCCGGCATCCTAGTCAAGTCCGATAAAGAAGGACACCTCGGCCATCCCTCAGCCCACCCGCGCTGCATTGCTGGTTTCGCTGACCACCCAGCCGTCTTTGAGCTGAATGACTCGATGGCTATAGGCGGCGTTCCGCTCCGAGTGCGTCACCTGAATGATGCTCGTACCGGCTTCGTTCAGCCTCCGGAAAAGCTCCATGATTTCTTCACCTTGCGCGGAATGCAGGTTGCCGGTCGGCTCGTCGGCCAGAATCAGCTTGGGGCTTTGAATCACTGCGCGCGCAACGCCTACAAGCTGTTGCTGCCCCCCGGAAAGCTGGTTGGGGAACAGGTCTTTTTTGCCGACGATGTTGAAGCGGTCCAGGATGTCGCAAACCAGGCTAACGCGTTCCTTGTGTGGCACGTTCTTGTAGGAAAGCGGGATTTCCAGGTTTTCAAATACCGTCAGATTGTCGATCAGGTGATAGCTCTGGAAGACGAAGCCGATGTTGGCCTTGTGAAGCTCGTTGCGCTTCTTTACGTTGAGGCGATGGACTGGCTCGCCGTTAAAGTAGTATTCGCCCGTCCAAGAACCATCGAGCATCCCTATAATGCTCAGAAGCGTGGACTTTCCCGCTCCGGAAGGTCCCATGAACGTAACAAATTCACCCGGTTGAATATCCAGTGAAATGCGGCGCAAAACATAAAACTTGCTGCCGCCTGCTTCGTAAACCTTCTCCATGTTTCGCAACTGAATCAGAGGTTCCACTCTCGCTCCTTAGGCGCTAAATAAGATAACGCCGGAATTCCTATTCCGTTTCGAGACTATCACACTTAATCCAAGGGACTTGTCGAACTGCGGGATTAGCCGGGAATCTCGTATTCGCGGGCACTACAAACCCCAAAGCAGCCGCGCCTTCTCTCAGCCGGCCTATTCATAGCGCAGCGCCGCGAGCGGATCCAGGCGCACGGCACGCCGTGCGGGGAGGTAGCAGGCCACGGTCGCCACACCAGCCAGAAGCAGGGGCAGTCCTAGAAAGGCAAATGGATCGGCAGCCGTTACACCAAAGAGGAGGCTCGAAAGGGCATAAGCAAGCCCCAAGGCCAGCGGAAGACCGATCGCCATGCCGACAATCGTCAGGGACATCCCGTTTCGCAGAATAAGGCTCAGGACGTCTTCTGAGGTTGCACCCATCGCCATGCGCACGCCAATCTCATGCGTGCGCTCACCGACGGAGTAGGACATCACGCCGTAAATCCCGACTGAAGCCAGAACCAGCGCGATCAGCCCTAGGGCGGCCATCATCGCCGCGACGTAGGCGATGCCCACAATCGAATTCGTAATCACCCGGTCAAACGGCAGCACGTCGAAGAGCGGCAGGTTGGGATCGACTGAGGCAACCGCGCTTCGCACGACCGGAATGAAGGTCGCCGGATCGCCTTCGGTCCGCAAGACCAAGGAATTGTAGAACGGGGGCGACTGCCGGTAACTGCGGTAAATCGTCGGCAACTCTTGCTTGTTGATCCAGGTATAGTGGACATCGTCTACGATTCCCACAATGGTCATCCAGGGGCTGTCCGCATCCGATTTGCCAATCTTGATTTTCTTTCCCAGCGGGTTTTCCCCGGCGAAGTAGCGCTTTCCAATGTTCTGGCTGATCACTGCTACCGATTGCGTGGCATCCCCATCGGTGTCTTGCAATTCGCGGCCATCTCGCAACCCGATATTCATCAAGCGAAAATAGTTCGGGCTAATCGTTTCGACGATCGTGGAGGTGGTCTCACCCCGCTCTCGAGGCGCTCGGCCTTCGATGGTGAAGGGTTGCATGCCCGTGCCACCCCCATCGGAGTAAGGCACGTAGGTGGCGAGCGCGGCGGATTGCACATGCGGAATGGCGGCCAGCCGCTCGAGGGCTTGTTCATGGAACGCCGCGCGCCCGGGCTTTAGCTTGTACTGCTCCGCGGGCAGATCCATCGTCAGGGTCAGTACGGATGCGGGACGAAAATTCTCATGCACGACGATAAGCGCGCGAAAGCCCTTGACGAGCAGTCCCGCACCGACCAGAAGAATGAGGGCCAGCGCAATCTCGGCAACTACGAGAACGCTCCGCAAACGGTGCCGCGATGGACCCGCGCTTGCTCCCCGGCCGCTCTCTTTTAGAGTCTCACTAATGCTCGTCTGCGAGTGAAGCCAGGCCGGAGCAATCCCCGAAAGAATGCCACTGGCAATAGCGATGGCCAGTGTGAACAAGAATGCGTTGGTATCGAGGCTTATCGTATTCCATCCAGCGATAAATCTTGCAACTTCCGGAGGCATGCGACTGACAATCAAATACACCCACCACATCGCGAAGATGAGACCCAGCGCCGCGCCCGCCAGGGAAAGCAGTACGCTCTCTGTCAGCAACTGCCGGATGATGTGGCTGCGACTCGCTCCCATGGCGGTCCGCACGGCAAGCTCCTTGTGCCTGCCGGTAACGCGCGCAAACTGCACATTGGCCACGTCGGCGCAGGCAATCAGCAGAACAAATCCCACCGCCCCTAACAGCAAGAAGGTGTACTGCCGTGTGAGGTCGTTTGTCGCGAAATTGGCAATCGTCAACACGCGCAGCTTCCATCCCTTGTACGCGTCGGGATAGGTCTCGGCCTGGCGCGCCGTGATCGTGCGCATCTCCGCGGCCGCTTCGACGACGGATACGTGCGGTTTCAGCCGCGCCAGGACCCACACGTAGCGCGCATCGCGTATCGCCCGATGCTCGGCGTCCAAAGAGAGTGGCACCCACGCTTCTGCGGGCTTCGGATAGTCGAATCCCTTGCCCGTCACCCCTACAATCTCGAAGGTCCGGCCATCGACCTTAAGTTTCTTTCCGAGAATATGCGGATCGGAAGCGTAACGCCGTTCCCAGAGACCGTAGCTGAGGATGATTACCTGATCTTTTCCAACTTGCTCTTCTTCGGGCAGGAAGGTGCGGCCAAGCCGGAGATGAACGCCGAGCAGATCGAAAAAATTCGGGCTGATCGCGAATCCGTTGATTTTCGCAGGCTCGTGGTCCCCGGTTAGATTGATAGAGTCCCAGACATACGCTCCTATCTCTTCAAAAGAGCGCGCTTCGGCCTTCCATTCGAAATAGGTGGCGGGCGCCACGGCATTGGTGTCCACGCCGTCTGAGGGGCGCGAATCCACCAAGGCCACAACGCGGTCTGAGTTCTCGAAGGGAACTGGATGGAGCAGAAAGGCTTCGGCCACGCTGAACATCGCCGCGTTCGCGCCGATGCCCAGCCCGAGCGCCGCCACGCATACCAAGCTGGTAAGCCGATGCTTGACGAGCATCCGCACACCATAACGGATGTCCTGCCTAATCGTTCCCATGGGGCGCCCTCTTTTGCCGGACGTCCTTAAGCAGTCACTCCGGCTTCCTTGGTTTCCTCGACGATGCGTCCGTCAAAAAGGTGAATCGTGCGTTCCGCAAAATTCGCATAGCGCTGGTCGTGGGTCACCATGCAAACGGTGGCGCCGTTGCGGTGCAAATCGCGCAGCAGTTCCATGACGGCTTCGCCATTTTTCGAGTCCAAGTTTCCAGTCGGCTCGTCAGCCATCAGGATGAGCGGATCGCCTACCAAAGCGCGAGCCACGGCCACACGCTGTTGCTGACCGCCCGAGAGTTGCGAAGGATAGTGCCGCAACCGGTGCGCCATGCCGACGCGCTCGAGCGCGTTCTGTACTTTCTGCTTGCGCTCCGAGGCACTCGTACCGCGGTACGTCAGGGGCAGCTCGACGTTCTCGTAGACTGTGAGGTCGCCGATCAGGTTGAACGCCTGGAAGATGAACCCGATTTCGCGATTGCGAATGCGCGTACGCTCGCTGATCGTCAGCTTGCCGACGGGCTGTCCGTTCAGCATGTAACTTCCGTCTGTCGGGGAATCCAGCAGCCCCAGGATCGAGAGCAGCGTGGACTTGCCGCAGCCGGAAGGACCAGCGATGGAAATATAGGTGCCTTTCTTGATCTCCAGGTGGATCTCAGAAAGTGCGTGCGTCTCCACTTCGTCCGTGTAGAAGACTTTCTTTACGCCTTCCATTTTGATGAGTGTAGGTGCGTCTGACATTTCGTCTCCTTAACTGGTTTTTAGTCTTGAAACGTAACTCGCAAACTCTTCGCCATGCTCCCCGACTGCCGTTCTAGCTGCCTAAACCCGCTCCGCTCATTGATAACGCAGCGCCACCAGTGGATCGACGCGTGTGGCACGCCTCGCTGGAAGCAAGCATGCCGCAAGCGCGATAAGCCCGATTAGTCCCAGACCCAATAGGTAGACCGCGGGATCGCCCGCGCGCACGCCATACAGCAACGATTCGCTGAACCGCGCCAGCCCGTACGCCAGCGGCAGGCCCACGCCAACTCCGATGAGCACCATGGATCCGACTTCCCTAACAATCAGCAATCGCACTTGCCCCGCTATTGCGCCGAGCGCCATGCGGATCCCAATCTCGCGCGTGCGCTGAACAACCACATAGGCGAGCACGCCGTAAATTCCAAGCGCCGCCAGAAGCGCCGCCAGAGCGGCGAAGCTCGCCGAAAGCACCGCGACCATCCGCGCCGAGAACAGATCCTCTTCTACTAGGCGTTCCATCGTTTTCAAATCATAGATGGGCAGGTTGGCGTCCAGCTCCCGGAC
>Ga0207151_1088_pt2 | contig 22112 bp, 23 predicted proteins | sample Alteio_BWMinHeat_29_FD_153523 | JGI IMG/M metagenome (GOLD analysis project Ga0207151, IMG submission 153523) | Enriched cells from forest soil in Barre Woods Harvard Forest LTER site, Petersham, Massachusetts, United States -... | ecosystem: Environmental > Terrestrial > Soil > Temperate forest >... | reverse complement strand
CCGTGCCCGAAATCATTGGAAAAAAGTGGCTTTAACAATAAGAAGTAATGGTTCTGAAAAATTTCATAACGGGTATTGCTTGTTTTTTTCGGGCACGGGCACGTAGGCTTATGCAGTGACCTCCTTTCGGGCACGGGCACGTAGGCTTTCTCAGCTAGCACTTGAGCCTTAAGGCTCTTGTTTTTTGGACACGTGCCCGTGTGTGCATGCAGTTATCCATAAGTCATAAGTGACTTATAAATAATAAGATAAGTAGATATATTAAACGCTGAGGCGCAAAGGTCTCTGAGATATGAAGACTAAAAAACAACCAGAAAATGAAAATCTCTTGCTTGTTATTCATTAAAATGTTACATTACTTCAAATCCGATAAAATGGAATAAAAATGTTTTTTTTAAAAGGTCATTGTTACACAAATAAAGACCTAAGCACTTCCAGTCGCGTTCGCCGCCGTCGGCGTTAATTCTTTTTTTTCTCAGAATTTTTTGCTTTTATTAAACTATAAACTATTTAGCTTAGTTCAAATATGAACGTTAATTATATACCATTTTTGCTCGCAAACATTCCCGTGTTCTGCAGCATTACATCTCTTTTCGCTCGTTTCCGCCGTCGGCACTAGCCGACAACCTACCCTTTTTTCTTCACATTTTTTTAAACTAACTAAAACAAATTTAATTAAGGATTTATTATGTCAATTTTATCAGAAAATTCAGTAACAACTCAAACAATGTCTTATAACATTTTTGATTTATTCAGGGATTGGACTGTAGGAGGAGCGTCAGGTGCGACCGGAGCATTAGTATCGCAACCCGCCTACAATTGGAAACTCGATATGCAAAAGGGAACAAAGGGTTCCTTGAACAGAAGAGCTCTCTTTGGAGGTTCCGGCGCAGCAATGATAGGAGAATGGGTGACTGTCGCCTCTCAGAATGCGCTCTATGCCAAATCTAAAACCATGTCGATCCCTCAAACCATTGCAGCACCTGTTGCAGGAGCTATTTCTGCTATTCCATTATCAGTCTGTGAAATGTTGATGGACTTTCATAGGCAGAATGTTATGGGGTGGCAGTTACAGTCAAGGAGTCTGCCCAAAACAAGGCCTCCAAGTTATTGGTCAACAACATCTAAAATTGTCAAACAACACGGGGCAAGGGCCCTTTTTAGAGGGGTTCGGTATACTTGTCTAAGAGAAGCCATTAATTCGATGGCATTAAACATTTGGGCGGAAAAGATAAGTAAGAAAACGCAAGATCATTTTTCGGATCATCCCATGGTATCCCATCTTGTGGGTGGGTCACTTTCCGGAGTAATGGCGGCGATTTGCTCACATCCTTTTGACACCATGAAGGTGAACAGTCAGAATGGAATTATGGTGGGATATGCTCATTCTAAATGTTTTTCGGCGGCTAGGAAGAGGTATGAGGAACTTTTTCTCGGAATGCCGAAACGAAAGGCCTTTGTCAAGACCTCTGCAGAGGTCTTCAAGGACCTTTATAAAGGATTACTGCCCAGAAGTATCACTTCCACGTTATTTATAACGGGGGTCTATTTGAGCAGGCCTCTTTTTGAAAGTGCCTTAGTTAAAAAAGAATAGGTGCTAAACTCCAAGGCACAAATGTCCGGCGCAAAAGCCTACGGGCACGGGCCATACGCGTTAAGCTAACAGTATGGCCTTAGGAAGGCTTTTGCAATTTTTTTAACCACTATTACTTGCGTTATTCTTTTTAATGTTGTACGATGTATGACTATAAAACGAGAGTTTTGAATAAGAAATGGTCTCAACACTCGCGTTATAAATATCTTTATAAGGAGATTTAATATGGCAGCCGCTGCAATTCCCACTGGACTATGGATTGGAAACTTAAGTTTAACAGCTCCCCTCACAATAGATGAACCTACCAAAAACTTAGTTATTGCCGGAAGGATTGCATCCAGTTTTGACATCACAATTAAAGTTAAAAATTTAATTTTAATTGGAGACATCATCTGTTTAGGTAAACTCAATATCGATTTAGTCGAAGATCATTATTTTCACGGAAACATTTTAGCTATGCTTTATGTAGAAAGGGGTAGTAGTAAAGCACCTATTAATGAATCTATTGAGAAAATTCGAGCACTTGGCCTGACTATTCAAAGATCCCCTACCGATGCGACCACCGCTAAAATTGACCGAACAGATAAATTTGCTGTTTTTGTTTGTAAACAAGAGGATAAAAGGTCCAAAGATCATATAGCCAAATTGCGAGATGTAGAAGTAATATTTGACGATCTGAACGGTAGGGTACCTCCGTCGACCTTTCAGAGAATAGTGTTGGGTGAGGGAGCAGCTCCCGTTGATGGGAAGGCAGGTTCTGCTTAATTTCTGCACAGATCCGCTCTTATTTTTCTGTCAGCCTTTTGCCGAAAAGAAGACTGACGACATAAACAATGCCCGCAAGCAGTGCTATGGTGGCTCCTCCAGGCCAGTCCAGATGATAAGATGCTGCCGTTCCCACAATGCAAAAAAGCCCGCTCAAAGCGATAGCAAAGGCCATCATGGTCGATAATCGACTGGTGAATAAATTGGCGATGGCTGCAGGAATGGTCAACATGGTCATGACTAATATAATCCCAACCACTTGGATTAACAGCACGATCGCTACGGATGTCAGCACTAACAAAAGCATGTAAAGGGCGTTCACATGCAAGCCTTGCAGGCGCGCCTGCTCCTCATCAAAGCAAATTGCTAAGAAACGCTTATGCAGAAAAAACACAATGGCAAAGACTAGCAGGTCTAATAAGAAAAGAATGGCCAGGTCTTCTTGCGATACCCACAGAATGTTTCCTACCAAAAGATTGCTTAGCTCCACATTTGCACCGGGTGTTTGCGCTATGAAAAGCATACCGACAGCCATGCCTATCGACCAAAGTGCCGCAATGACAGTGTCCTCTCGTTGTCGATAGTATAAGTATATCCATCCTATGATTATGGCGGAGAAGATGGCTGCTAGAAGCGCTCCATACAGCGGTGAGACCCACGTGAGGCCTTGTGCGCGTTCCAGCCAGAGCGCAAACCCAATGCCAGCTAAGACGGAATGGGCGATGCTTCCGCTAATAAATACGATACGCTTGACAACTACGTAAGAGCCGATAATTCCACTGGCAAATGAAGCTGCGAATCCTGCAATGATAGCGGAAAATAGTAGGGGATTAGAGCGAAGTGCTTCAAAAAAAGAGAGCGGTTCCATTAAAAATTCGTCCTAAGGGGTGTGTGGTAAAGTCCTATCGCAAAATGCTCGCACACTTCTTGCGGTGTTAGCAGCATCACGTTGTTCTGCACACAAAGCACTTTTTCGACTCGATCTATGGCCACTCCCAAGTCATGCGTGACCATCAAAATTGTCATTGTACCTGTTAATTCTTCTAAAATGTTGTACACTTCTGCCTGCGCCTGTGTGTCGATGCTGGCTGTGGGCTCATCTAGGAGCAATAATTTCGGTTTTGAAGCTAGAGCTCTTGCGATTAAAACGCGCTGTGCTTGTCCCCCTGACAGCGTTCCGAATGGCCTGTTTTCAAGATGGGACATCTTGACTCGTGCAAGAGCTTCTCGCGCAATTTGTAAGTCTTCTTTGTTATACCATCCGTACCAGGGAAGATAAGCCAGCCGTCCCATGAGTACGACTTCTAAAACAGAGATAGGAAATTGCTTATCGAAGCGCACAGTTTGAGGAACATAGGAGATATGCTCCAGAAAATATTGTGGGGCATTTCCAAAGACTTTGATTCTGCCCTTTTGTGGCATTAAAGATCCCATAAGAAGCTTTAAAAGCGTGGTCTTGCCTCCACCATTTGGTCCAATGATTCCGATAAATTCCCCTGTTTTAATACGAAAGGAGACATCACGTAACACTAAATGGTCTTGATAAGCAAAAGATAGATCTTCAACTTCTATTGCATCTTCCATGGGATACTTTTTAACGTTGTTGGGCGATTCGATTAGCAATTTCTCGCAAAGTCACAAAATAATCTCCGGAATAGGGATCGAGTTCTACAACCTGCGCTCCTAACTCTTTAGCCAACAAATAGGCCCCTTTTGCGCTGTATTGTCCTTGAATGAAAATGGTTTTGATATTTTTTTGTCGAGCTTGCAGCAAAACATTTGTCAATTGTCTGGGAGAGGGGTCTTTGCCTTCATATTCAATTGGAAGCTGCTCCAAACCATAGTCACGAGCAAAGTAAGAGTACGCAGGATGGGACACCATCAATGTGCGGGTGGGCAAATTCTTGAGTTTTTCCGCTATTTCCTGGTCTAAATCTTTGAGCTGTTGAATCAACAGGTTGCCATTTTTCACATACTTCTCGCGATTTTCCGGATAGACTTCGATAAGCGCATCGGTCATCGCCTGCACCTGTCTTTGAGCCATGCGTGGACTGAGCCAAACATGCAGATCCGCGCCTTCGTGTTGACAGCAGATGCAATGATTGGGCTTGTTAGGGTCGATGACAATCAGGTCCACAAATTTGCGTAAGTCAACAATCAGCATGTTGGGATGATGACTTCTCAACGCAGGGATAGCACGGTTCTCAAAAGATTCCCCGATGCGAAACCAGATGTCCGACTTAGCACCTTCTAGGATCTGCTTTGGGGTTGGTTCAAAATGGTGAAAACTGACACCGGGAGGCACAATAAGATTGATTGAGACAGTTGCATCCGCAATCTTTTCAACAAAAAATTTGTAGGGAGCCACACTCACCATCACCTGATGAGAGCGCTGGTCCTCAGCGCTTAAGAAAAAAATATTTAGTAGGAATAAAAAAGAAAGAAGTTTCATAAATTGAAAAGATTATACCTTCTGCTGCTGCACAAGACAAGATTTTTTTCATGAGTTTAACTATTTAAAATTAATATCTTATTTGTTAAAATTTTAGTTTTTTTGGATACTAAAAGTTTATATGAGTTGTCTCGCCGCGTGTAGAGTTGAACATCATTGGTTTAGCTCAACATTACATTTTGATCATCTTCCTAATAGTCCCGGATTGCTTATTCCAGGCATTGTAATGAGAGCCTTCCTGTTCCTCAGATGCCTTCAAGTGGTCGAATTGCACACTTTAAGAGGTCGCTTCATCATTGATAGTCGCTCTGTACATAGTTGGGAAAAAGCAAAGAAATTGCATCCTTGATGAGAAATTCGAAATCGTTAAAAAATCTCACTTATGTCATTAAGAACTTTGATCAAGATCCAGAATGGATGACATATCAGGAAAAAGTTTTAAGTGTGGCCAAAAGGCAATTATTGAATTTATTGAATGCCAGGATTACCGGCATAGAAATTGTTGCGGAATCTTTGCTGGAGTCCGCTGTTTTAGAGGTTGAAGCAAAAGCATGTCTACTTGCAGGCAAAAGAGTAGAAGCGATCAAAAAGCTGCAAAAAGGCGTTGAGCTCACTCAAGGATGGGATTCCCATAGGATAAGGTTAACTGAGAAACACGCTCTTTATATGAGGTTTCATCGATGGGCATCCAAGAAACTTAAAGGCATCGATCTGAATAAATTAAAAGCTGACAAGGATGCGACTTTAAAAAGAATGGAAGCTGAATTAAAATCTTTGGATCCTACTACCCCGGCCGCTGGCGCTTATCGGCAGTTCTTAGAGCAGATGGCGAAGGGATTTCCCTGTCGCAGGCTGGATAAGTGGGATCAGGAGTTTGGATTTAGAGTGACTCAATCCTTAAGGGAGTTACGAGAATGTCATATCGAAATGGAGTAACAACAGCAAAAGAAAAGTATTTACAATATAAACAAAAAACTGTATTATCGGTTAATTATGAATAATAACGTAATAAAAGCACGTTGTACGGTTGTAAATCATTGGTTTAGCTCTGAATTGAGATTTGATGACTTACAGACCTCTGTCAGAAGATACGCTTGGCTGACACAGCTGTTTATCCGCTGCTGTGTGAAGGTGGATGTTCTTCAAACAGAAACAGGTACCCACTATGTCAATTCTAGAGACTTCTCCCGCTGTAAGGAACGGTGCCAGGTCATCTATAGGGTCTCCCAAGATGGATTAGCCGATGCTGCATTTATCAATGAAGTAGCCTGTCGCGCCTTTGAAAATGACATATCTGCCGCCCTTCCTACGCTTTGTAGGGCAAATCGGTCACAATTTAACCTGATCCGCCGAGAATATTCCAAATTTACAACAGCAAATGACCCCCTTTTTGATTCCTTGGCCACTTATGATGTTTTAGAAGATGAGATTACCGCTTTGTTAAATACACTCAACCCTCAAGAATATGCGGAGAGCAGACAAAAATTAGAGGCACTTTTGAAAGAAGTTAGAGAGCCCTTAGCTCGCAATTCAGAAAAAGAGAGAGACGAAACATTTCAAGATTATCTACTTAGAATTCATCGTGTATTTTCAGCAAATAGTTTTCATCGCAAAATGAATGAAATCAGACAAGAAATTCAGCAACATGAAGAACAGCTGCAAAGAGAATATGCAGACTTACCAAATAGAATTGAAGCCGCCATCAAAGCAGAACAACTGGATGAAGCTCTTCGACTAGAAGAACGAGAGAGATACTTGGCGGGGTTGTGTAGAGATGAGGCACCCAAGAGAAACATTGCGCAACTGAAACCAATCGCTTCTGATCCTGTCAGGATTGACGCTCTGCAAAAACGGATCGCTGAACTCGCTCAAACAGTTCAGGATAGGTTTCAACCTAGTACACGTGTCTATAAGTATTTACAAGAACAATTCAAAAAAATCGATGCTTTGCCTGATATAAGTAATTTTGATGAATTAGGGGAGAGTTTCAAAGATTTAGATATAGATAAATATGATGTGCTTTCCGATTCAGACACTGTCGAAAGTTTAGCATTTGAATTTGCAAAACGAGCCATTTTAAGACAAACAGCGGCACGTGTAGAGCAAATTTTCCAATCTTTGGATCTGCTTGCTGTAGTTGCCGCAGATGAGCAAAAAGCTTTCCACGCTTTATGTGAAGAAGATCAACGAAAAACTTTTGTCTCTCAGTTGCAAGCCTGCAGAGTTCGTGTAGTTCAATTTCCTGATTTGGCAAAAGTTTTTCAAAATCAGCTTCGACTTTTCAAAAAATATAATAAAAAAATTAAGCACACTGACCTCAGTGACCTGGAGAGAAAGGCCAGTGCAGCAGTCGAAGAACTCAGAAGAACTTCAGAAACTTTACAAAAAGAATTCCCTCACACAGTCATCCAGAGGCATTTCGAAAAGGCCTATCAAGACCTCACTAAACAACCGCTTGAAGTTCCGTCTGAAGATTTTTCTCGCTGGGACAAAGCGTTTGGGTGTCCTGTATCGAATCAAACCAAAAAAGTTCGATGGTTGAAAATGATGATGCGCATGCAAAAACGTTTGGCGCTAGTGAAAGAAGTGGCGGAAATAGAACATAAAATCTGGTCATCTATTCAAGTAGGTGATGCAGATACGGTCTTAGAATTACTTCGATTGCCCTATCAAAAATTAAGAACTCAGAAGGGGTGGCTGGCAGATGCACGCAAAGCTTTGGGTTGCTTGCTAATGGAAGTCGAACCCTTTATCAAAACCCGTTATGATCTAAAAAAACAAGAGTGTTTATGGGTTGTAGAGAAAATGCCCGCAGAAAAAGCAGCACTGCTCCCTCTCATTGACGAACTTATGACTATCTCTGCAGGAGAATTTGTTTTCAATGATCTAAGGTCTCTATTAGCAAAAATCCGTGCTTCAACAGATGGCTCGAATTTCGCGCAAGATCTAGAAGATCTAGAACATTTGCCTATACACGCTATGCGATTCTTTGTCAGAGGCCGACTGTTGCATCATTGTGGTTCACTATATATCTCTTTAAAACCTCGAGACACTTAAACATGCACTTTTTCTTTTAATTATGAATAATAACGTAATAAAAGCACGTTGCACTGTTGTAAATCATTGGTTCTAAACCCCTAGAATAAAAATATCTTCTTGAAAAGTTATCATCTTGATAAGTTGAGCACATGCGTGCCTTGCTGCTTATCCTTTGCTTGACTTCTGCCTCCACACACTGTTTTGGAGTCTCTGTCCCTAAAAATGCCAGCCTGCCTTGGTTCACAGGTCCGCTTTTGACACCTACAGCGCGAGTTTTACAGGCAGGTCATGTGAATTTGGAGCCTTATGCATTTTGGACGATCACTAACGGTCATTACAACTCTGATTGGCAAGCACATGCAAGGCGTAAATTATATCATCTCAACACACTGCTCACTTTCAAAATAGGCTTAGGCCATCATGTGGATTTTTCTGGCGTCATACAATCGAGCAAGAAATGGACTCAGAAGAACGCCTACGCAGGATTTGGAGACCCCATCTTCGGATTTGACTTGCAACTGATCGAAGGCAATACGGACAAAGGTATTCCTTTTTTAAAATTATCGATTTTGGAAATTTTTCCTGTCGGCAAGTTTGAACATCTACACCCGATGAATGAGGGAACAGAACATCTAGGAAAAGGTTCCTTTGCAACGAACATAGGATTAACCTGTTCCGGACAGTTCCATTTTTCCGGTGATCATTATTTAAATTGCCGCGCACAAGCCTCCACAACCCTTTTTCCGCCTGTGCATGTCTCCGGCATCAGCGTTTACGGCGGTGATCCTTCCACTTGCGGACGCGTTTATCCTGGAACAACCTTTAACTTCCTAGCCGCAGCTGAATATTCATTAACGGCAAATTGGGCCCTTGCAGTTGATTTTCAAGCACATTTTGCAGCACGCAATAGGTTTAAGGGGCACACTAAAACCCCTGTTAGAGATCGTTCCTCCGCCCAAATGAGTTTAGCGCCAGCTTTAGAATACAACTGGAATGAAATGTATGGTCTGATCGTCGGTTCCTGGTTTACGCTTGCAGGAAGGAATGCACCGCGATTTGTCAGCTATGTTGCGGGTTTCAATTGCAATTTCTAATCATGAGCTCTATGTTTCCTGTTTCTGTCTTTCTTCTTGCGGCGGCTTCTTGGGCTAATCTAGAAGAGCTTCGGGAAGATATTTCGAAAAAAAGCCGCACAGAAAATGCAGAAAAGCCCTTAACGCTTCTGAACGCTTCTTTTGATCCAACTCGCGGGTTGTATACGGAGATTAACCAAAAATTCATTGCATGGTGGAAGTCAAAGACAGGCCAGAGCATCGAAATCCTCCAATCTCACGGCGGTTCGGGAAAGCAGGCCCGAGCAGTGGCTCTAGGGCTACAAGCAGATGTGGTGACGTTAGCATTGGCTCCGGATATCGATGCTATTCATTTTCTATCCTCAAATACATTGTCCAAAGATTGGTCTCAGCGTCTTCCCAACCATAGTACGCCCTTTACATCCACCATTGTTTTTCTCGTCCGAAAAGGCAATCCCAAAAACATCAAAGAGTGGGACGACCTAGTCAAAGACGGAGTCTCGGTCATCACGCCCAACCCTAAAACCTCGGGTGGCGCGCGCTGGAACTATCTGGCCGCCTGGGGATATGCCCTAAAGAAGTTTAATGGAAATAAAGAAGAGGCAAAAAATTTCCTGCGGCGTCTCTTTAAAAACGTCCCCATATTAGACACAGGGGCTCGCGGGTCTACGATTACCTTTGCCCAAAGGGGGATAGGGGATCTGCTTGTCACTTGGGAAAATGAAGCGTATCTTGTCCTTGATGAATTTGGCAGAGATAAATTTGAGATCATTGCACCTTCGGTGAGTGTCAAAGCTGAGCTGCCGGTGACTTGGATCGACGCAGTGGTTGCGCGCAAGGGCAGCGGAGATGCAGCAAAGCACTATTTAGCCTTCTTATATATGCCTGAGGCACAAAAAATTGCTGCTCAACATTATTTAAGACCTATAGACGACAAGATTCTACAAGAATATGCACAACAATTTCCCACGATTCCTCTGTTCGAAGTAGATCGAGATTTAGGAGGTTGGGAGCTGATGCAAAAAGAGCATTTTAGTGAAGGGGGATTGTTTGACCAAATTTATCTACGTCAATAAGTACTCAAAGAGGAGTGTGATTGCCGGCTTTTTGCCCACGCTGTCAATGACACTTTTCTATCTGACTTTAATTGTTTTTATCCCCTTGAGTGGCTTACTGTTCAACACTCTCCAAATGAACACAAGTCAATTTCTGTCCCTGGTTTCTTCGCCGCGAGTCCAAGCGGCTTTCAAAATTAGTTTCGGTCTCTCCTTGATGGCAGGAGCCATTTCTATCTTTTTTGGAACAATCATTGGATGGGTTCTGACCCGATATCGATTTCCGGGAAGAAGGGTCTTAGATGCAATCATCGACCTGCCATTTGCAATGCCCACATCTGTTTCAGGAATCACTCTAGCGGCACTTTATTCAGAACAGGGGTGGATCGGATCATACCTTAATCAGTTTGGCATCAAAGTAGCTTTCACCCCTTTGGGAATATTGTTGGCGCTTATCTTCGTAGGTTTTCCCTTTGTTGTCAGAGCCGTGCAGCCTGCTCTTGAGGAGATTGAACCCGAGGTAGAGGAAGCTGCTGCCTGTTTGGGAGCGACTCGAGGCCAAACTGTGCGCAAGATCATCATGCCGCAATTAACTCCGGCGCTTTTGACAGGATTCGCCCTCGCTGTAGCACGTGCACTGGGCGAATATGGCTCTGTGATCTTCATTGCAGGCAATATTCCGATGGTATCGGAAATTGTGCCTCTGCTGATCGTAATCAAACTGGAACAATTTGATTATTTGGGGGCTTCAGCTTTGGCGCTTCTAATGCTCCTGGCCTCACTTGGCTTGCTACTATTTATTAATGTGCTCCATATGCTATTGAGAATAAGTTATGCGAAAACCTCCTCTGCTGCTTAAAGATCCAGTTTGGATGAAGATCCTGCTCATTTTAATCTCATTCTCCTTCCTTTCCCTGATTGTGATCATTCCTCTGCTATCCATTTTTCTTCAAGCCTTTGCAGAAGGCTGGCAGAGCTACTTGCGCGCGCTTTCGACTTTTGAAACGATCTCTGCAATTAAGCTATCACTACTTGTCACGATGATCGTTGTGCCGATTAATATCCTTTTTGGACTGGTGGCAAGTTGGCTGATCAGCAAATTCTCTTTTCCGGGAAGGCAGCTGCTGATTGCCTCTATTGACTTGCCTCTCTCTGTCTCACCCGTGATTGCAGGGCTCATTTTTGTGCTTTTATTTAACTCTCAGACAACTTTAGGACACTGGTTCATTGAAAATGGTTTTCCCATCATCTATGCGATCCCAGGGATTGTCTTAGCCACTTTATTTGTGACCTCTCCCTATGTTGTAAGAGAGCTCATCCCCTTACTACAACAGCTTGGAAATGATGAAGAGGAAGCGGCACATCTTTTAGGAGCAAGCGGTTTGCGCACTTTTATGCGTGTTACGCTCCCTAACATCAAATGGGGCTTGCTCTACGGAACAATTTTATGCACCGCGAGAGCCCTAGGCGAGTTTGGAGCGGTCTCGGTGGTCTCAGGCAATATCCAAGGGCTTACCAACACTTTACCCTTGCACGTGGAGGTGCTGTACAATGAATACAAATTCACCCAAGCCTTTGCTGTCGCTTCTCTTCTAACCTTTATTGCTGTGGTCACTTTGACCCTTAAGACAGTGATCGAGCTCAAAACCGGAAAAATCCAAAGAGCAGGTTAAGAATGGCGATTCGGGTTATTAAAGTTCGAAAGAAATTTCAAAATTTTCTCGTCTTAGATGACGTGTCGATTGATATTTCTTCTGGAGAATTCATGGCTTTACTGGGCCCTTCAGGCTCCGGAAAAACCACTCTGCTCCGTGTCATTGCAGGGCTTGAACAGCTCGAAGAGGGCGAAGTGCTGTTGGAAGGAGAAAAACAGCATGTGGGTTTTGTGTTTCAACACTACGCGCTTTTTCGGCATATGACCGTTTTTGAAAATGTTGCCTTTGGCTTAAAAGTACGTCTTCACAAGCTTTCAAGGGCAGAAATTCGCGATCGAGTCCTACGGCTGTTGCGATTAGTGCATTTGGAAGGCCTAGAAAGTCAATATCCCTCGCACCTCTCAGGAGGCCAAAGACAGAGAGTCGCCCTTGCGAGGGTTCTTGCTATAGAGCCTTCAGTCATGTTGCTCGACGAACCTTTCGGTGCACTCGACGCCAAAGTGCGCAAGGAACTGCGACAATGGCTTCGTAAACTTCATGATGCTATGAATATTACAACCATTTTCGTCACTCATGATCAAGAAGAAGCCATGGAAATTGCCGACAAAATTGCAGTGATGAATCAAGGAAAGATCGTCCAGATTGGCACTCCAGATGAGATCTGGCATCATCCTGCCAACGCTTTCGTCTACGACTTTTTAGGGAATTATAATGAATTCATCGGACGCAAAACAGAAAATGGACTTATTCACCTTTGCGAAGAAGATGAGCTGCCAAAACCTCGTCCACAACCCATTGTTGAGAAGAAAAGGTGGTTTAAAAAATGGTGGCGAAGGCCCACCCCATCTGTAATAGAGAACATTCCGCAAGTGTCACAAAAATATGTTAAGCTATTTGTAAGGCCGTATGAGATCTCTTTGTCAAAAGAAAAACCTCTTGAGGAGAGCATTACAGCCCAAATCGTCCACATTAATCCTGCCGGACCTCTTATCAAAATTGAATTAGAAAGAGCAAATGGGCAAATCGTTCAAGCAGAGGTCTCTAAAGAACTTCTTAATGAACTACAGGCAAGAAAAGGAGACCTTGTGTGGGTAACCCCCAAAAGTTACAAAATTTTTGAGTAATGGCTCCTCTATTTTCGGTTTTTTAAAAAAGCGAAAATAACGGAATTTCTTATTTTCGTTTCTCTATTGTTAATCACATTGTTGTTAATAGAAAGAAAATTGCTTCCAACACCGCTTTTGTATTTAAGTGCTTTTTTTGAGGCAACTAGAAATGAGTACTACAGACAACTTTATGAGGTGAGTAGTAATGGAAGTTGGCAAGAGTGGTTTATTTATTTCCTCGATGGAGTTGCAATTCAAGGTCTGGATGTGCTTTCACGTGCAGAAAGAATTAATGCCTTATTGATAAGCTGGGAGGGAAAGTTAACAAGTCGTTCAGATAGAATTGCACGCGATATTATCAAACTTCTTACTGTGACTCCTTTTTGTACAACTAAACATATCTCTGAAAAATGCGGCATTGCCTTCACAACGGCACAACGCGCAATAAATAAATTGGAGAAATTGCGCATTCTAACGCAAATCACACAAGCACAAAGAGATAAAGTCTACTGTGCCAATGATATCTTAACGATTCTCGAAGAGCCCACAAAAACACACGAAGATACCAATGGCTCTTTAAGGTAAGGAAGTGTTGACATTAAATTTATATGATACAATAATTGGTATTATAGTGATATCGCATGGAGGTATTGAATGTCGACGTCCAATTTCAATCTTAGGAATGTTGCTCCTGAGGTCATGTCACTGTTGAAAAAAGAAGCAACAAAACAAAAAATTAGCGTCAATTCGTTGATCCTACTGATCATCGAACAAGGTCTCGGAATTCCCCGGCAGAGGAAAAAAACTGTTTTTCATGATCTAGATCACCTAGCCGGAACCTGGAGCAATAAAGATAAAAAAGTCTTTGATGACAGAATCAAGCCTTTTGAAAGCATTGATCAAGAGCTCTGGTCATGAGACCCATACTACTTGACACTAACGCTTATGCAGCCTTTAAAAGGAATGACACAGCAATCATTGAAATTATCCAGCATGCTGAATTGATCTGTATCAGTCCCATTGTGATCGGAGAGTTGATTGCGGGATTTGATGGCGGTAATAAGGCCAAACAAAATAAGAACGAATTACAAAAATTTTTGGAATCTCCCAGAATAATAACTTATCCTATCACGCTTGACACGTCTCATTTTTTTTCACAAATTTATTGTGCCCTCAAAAACAGGGGCAAACCTATCCCCACAAATGATATGTGGATAGCATCGCAAGCCTTGGAGTACGGATGTGTTGTATGTACCTATGACAAACATTTTGGCTTTATAGAAGGATTAATATCCGGAAGCACGGCAACCGACTTATTTGTGTAAGAAGAACATAAGGGATCGTATAAAAATAAGTTGTACTTTTGGGGTTGATCACTTTCAGTTGCCGTTTTCTAGAAAAATCGACCCAAATTTTGATTTTGGGTCGACTGGGTCGATAAATTATATTTCTATTGACCCAATCGACCCAAAATGATACTGTTGGGTCAATAGGAGATTATATGAAATTTTCCGGTGTAGAATCCTCGAGATTGGAGTTTAAGTCAATCATACCAGCGAGTGCAAAGATCATTAAAACTGTCATCGGATTTTGCAATGCAAAAGGAGGTAAACTTGTAATCGGCGTCAAAAATGATGGAACCATCGAAGGGATTTCCGAAGATGACGCACATCAAGCGATGGAATGGCTCGATCATGCTATTTATGAAGCATGCACACCCCCCATTCTTCCACTCATCTACCAGCAAAGAACTGATGGTAAAGTTCTTTTGATTATAGAGGTTTCCTCAGGAACAAACAAACCTTATTATCAAAAATCATTAGGTCTTTCAGAAGGGACCTTCATACGACTTGGTAGATCAACTGTTAAAGCTGATGCTGACATAATTGAGGAACTTAAATGGCAATCACGAGGAATCTCTTACGATCAACTTCCCTTATATCACACCACGATTGAAGACCTTGATATCACCAAAATCCAATATTTTTTAAATCATCGTCGCAATGGCATTACATCTCCATTAAGCGAAGATGTCTTGCGTTCATACGACATAATCAAAAAAGAACACAGCGCTGATTACGCCACAATTGCAGGAATGTTACTTTTCGGAAAATCTCCTCAACAATTTCTCCCTGAAGCTTATATACTTTGTTGTCATTTTTCAGACTTCAAGGATCGAGAGGCTATTGCTTCAAGAACCTGCACAGGAACCCTTTTCGAACAATTCGATGAATCATTCGATTTCATCATGGGGCGAATAAATAAATCCTTTAAAATTGAAAAAAGAAAGCGGGAAGAGCATTGGGAAATTCCACCGATTGCTATTCGCGAGGTATTAATGAATGCGATTTTACATCGGAATTATCATATTAATGCTCCGATAAAGATATCCATCTATTCTGATCGGATCGAATTTTTCAGTCCCGGAGGATTGCCCGGACCCATTGATACCTCAGAATTAGAATCAGGAATCACGTATGTCCGTAACACATGCATTGCAAAAGTGTTATGGGAAGCTCAATACATAGAAAAAATGGGGTCCGGTTTCATCACACTCTTCAAAAGTTATAGAAAGGAGGGCCTACTTCCTCCACAAGTAATAGAAGGAACGAATTTTGTAAAATGCATTTTACCAAGAGTCCATTCAGATGCTAGGCAAGAGGATGTGGAAGGACTGATAATGAGTTTGTTTAAAATATCCGATGAGATATCACGAGCGGACATTATTCGCCAGTTGAATATACCTCGCACTTCTGCAGGCAGAGTACTAAATAAACTCATTGAAAGTGGCAAGTTAGTGCGGCATGGAAAGGGTCCTACAACAAGATATCGATCTTTCCCACTTTCTGATTCAACAGGACATCATCGCAAAGATGAGCAAGTGCTCCATAAATTTGATAAGGTTTGATCCCTGGACATGTTTGTGTCGTTCGAAATTTGCCTGCCCAATCCCAAACATCATGAAACATGTCGTAGTGGATCTTTTGTAAAAAAAGGACGTTAAACCACTGTTGTGGTGGTCCAACCGGTCTCAAAAGATATTTGCTAGCGGCATTTGAAATGTTTTCAGCTTCAATGTTATTGAGATCTTCTTGGGTTTTGACCCATGCAGGTTTTAGGCCGCTAATGTCATCGAGAGGAGTAGCACCTTCGGGGTAGGTAAATTTCATGATTATTCATCCCATAGTGCTGAACCAGATGAATAGCATTAAAAGCATCAAGAGTCAAGTTTTTGATGTTCTAAAAGCCATCAAAATAGATATTTTTGAATGTATAAAAAAGATCAAAAAATGAGAGAGTGTACAGGCATAAAACATCGAAAAGATTGCCAAATGTTCGTAAATTTATAACACTGCGTGAGCCGTTTGATAAGCTTATTGCAGTGTCAGATCATCCCATGAATCGGAGGAGGTGGGATTCGAACCCACGGTACGTTTTCACGTACACACGCTTTCCAAGCGTGCTCCTTAAGCCACTCGGACACTCCTCCAAAGAGTGGACCACTCTACATTATTGAATCATAGATTTCAACAGAGAAAAAAATGGGAAGTGCTTAGGCTGACTCCGATATTGAAGAATTGCATTCCTATTCTACCGATAGCTTTTGCCCAAATTGGATAAGAAGGTCGTTTCAAAGGTGTTGTAGGTACTTCTTGCATTCGATTGAGCTTCTTTGATTTTCTTAAGGGCTTTGAGGTACTCCGGTAAAAGATGCTGTTCTATGTTGCTAATATTTTTAGATTCAAGTACTGCTCTAATGCCCGACTTCACTTGAACTGGTGCAGCGCGTTCTAGTTCTTCCAAATATTCGAACACACTTCCGGCAGCCCCACTTTTCAGTCTAGATACGATTTCTCCACCAATTATCTTGCTAACTTCAGGGCCCAGTTTGTATATACTTCTCTGAGAAACATGATCGAGAAGCGATAGAGTATTGTCAGAAGCATGATACTTTTCTAACCATTTCTGAATCTCAAACAAAGTTCTGCGCGCTGAAATGATATTACCAAATGTTTGACAAACACCTCCTCTACTTGTACTTGGTTGCCGGATGAAAGCTGCATTAAAAGCTTCGGTTTTTTCCTTATTCCAACCTTTTGCTGTTTCTCTGAGCAATTCTACAATCCCAGAATTTTTCCTGACTTCCCAAGGCAGTGCATCCACCTGCTGGAGGAGTTTCAACACTTTTATCGGATCATCCTTCACCCTTTCGAAAGTATGTGCAAAATCTTCTCCAATGATTGTAGCACTATTTATTAACAGTTCATCAAACTTTTTTTTATCCCATTGGGTTGATAAGCTATCTCTATGACCTTCAACAAACTGATTGACAACTTTCATTATCTGATACTGTTCCCTAATTCCACGTGGGAAATTTGATAATTCTCTTAATAATGCTGCTAATTTCTCGGGATTGTTTTGCGCCGTTACTGATGCTAATTCATTCCTAATTTGTTCGTGAACGATAGTAGCTATTTTGTTTTCTATTAAAACATTTAATGTCCCCCAAACTTTATGCCACAGAACTTGAATAAAAGAAATCCCTAATTTATTTGCCAAACTACTAATATTAACACTGTAGTTCACTATTCTTATTTCATGGGGTGCAGAGAGATCCTTTTGCACTAGTGCTGGAAAATTAATATCTAAGTAACCTTTAGCTACGTTCAATCCATATGTTCTCCCTAGCAATGGTAATCCGATTATGTGCCGATCCGGCAATGCAGAAACATCGGGTTTTAGTAATGGAATTATTTCATGTGTAGGTTCACCCATATAAACAACCCCCCACATATATTATAAACAATATAATTTTATAATTAAACTAGTTAATATAAGTACCAATATTAATTTACGTGAGATTCTCTAAATTTCCGGGTAAAAGGGGAGAGCCCCTAATTTAGCTATAATCTCTCTTTAAGCGTCTTTCAAAATTCGATAGAAGGTTGGTTTCAAAAACTATATAGTTGCTTCCGGTGCTTGGCTGAGCTGCCTTAAGTGCATTGAGACGTGCAGGCAAAAAACCCCATGGTATTTTGCCGACATCGCTGGATCGGAATACATCTATGATTCCCCATTTTATTGGATCCGGTGAAGCACGTTCTAGTTCCCCCAAATATTCAAATACGCTTCCAGGGTTCCTAAATTCTAATCTGAACATTATTTCTTTTCCGATCATCTCACTAATATCCTCACCGTACCTTCCCATGAGTTCCTGAGGAGTATGTTCAAGGGACAAAGAACCTGATGGGGGAGTAGGACGAGGTTGCACCTTATCCTGGATCTTAAACAGGGTTGCGCGTGCTGAAATGATATTACTAAACGCTTGACTAAATCCTCCTTCTATTTGTGTATTCCTAGAGAAAAATGCATTAAAAACTTCGGTTTGTTCCTTATTCCAGCCCTTTGCTGTTTCTCTTAACAAATCTACAATTCCGGTCTGTTTCCTAATCTCCTCAGGCAATGCATCAAACTTCTGAAGGAGTTTAAATAGTTCTTCTGGATTATCTTTCACCTCACCGAAAGCTTTACTAAAATCTTGTCCAATAATTAGAGCAGTTTCTTTTAAACGTTCACTAAACTCCATTAAAGCCTGCCTTTGTAAAACCGGCCTTATCAAGCTATCCCTATGGTCTTCCACGAACTGATTGGCGGCTTCCTCATAGTGTTCTCTTATTTCGAGTGGCAAACTTGAAAATTCTTTCAATATTTTTGCCATTGCCTCAGGATTTGTTACCACGGGAATTAGTTTATCCTTAATTTGCTGCTGAAAGGTGGCTCTATGTTCTTTCATGAACTGATTGATGACTGTCGATATCTCATATTGATCTTTAATTCCGGGTGATAAACTGGATAATTCTTTTAATAATGCCTCCGTTTTCACAGGATCGTTTTGCACTGCTACTAGTTCATCTCTAATTTGCTGCTGTACTGTCATAGTTATTTTGTTTTGTATCAAAGCATCTAATGTCCCCCACGCTTTATGCCATAGAACTTGCATGAATGAAATTCCTAATTTGGTTGCAAGACTATTAATATTAACACTATAACTCACTGTTCTAATTCCACCTCCCTCCTGGATTTTTTCTTTATTCTCCATTTGAGTTGCTGAGAGCCTGGCTAGTCCTTGAATTTTAATGCTGCTTACGGCTCCATGATCAGAGGCTACCTGTAATCCGTATGTTCTCCCCTCCAGTGGTAGACCAATCGTATGATGATCAGCCAATTTTGAAGTAGTATCGGATTGGACTGGTGGTTCACTACCTATGGGTTTTGTTGTCATACAACCCTCCCTTTGTGCTTCTATTATAAACTATAATTAATTTTTCAAAACTTTTTTTATTATTTTCTAAATTAATTTATATAAGCTGATAGAGTAACGTCTTGGCGGAGTGCATCTACACACTCTAGAACCAAAAAACTAATTGCATTAAAAATGATAATAGTTTAAAATACATAATTTATTAACCAAAAAGGAGATTAAATTATGTTTAATTCAGGATTAAATCTAGAAAGAGAAGTAACTTCAAAGCCACTAGAATTTAGAAAGCCGCAAGAAGTCATTCACACACCTGCTGTTTCCTTTCTAATGGAAGTCGATATGTCACAAGCGATTGCAAAATCTTTCCCAAATTTTACAAAGGACCTAGAGCAAGTTGAGTCATTAATTAAAAAAGCCAGGCCTCTTAAAGAGGAGTTAGATAGAATTAATAAGGATCGTTATTATAACTGCACACACAACTTTCTACTCACTACTCTAATTATAGGAATTGTAGTAGGCTTGGCTCTAGGAATTATCGGTTTAAATTTAGCATATCTTGCTATCCCTAAAAGTCTTAAGTTATTGTGGACAATAAAATCATTGAAGGGATTTATAACAAGCGGAACTTTTACCTACCTTGCATTAAAAATAAAGACAGCCCGCTGTCATCGAGCACAACTCACAACAGAGCTCGCTACCATTAAACAGCGCCTTTCGCAACTACCTTTGCCTCAATCCGATCAATTACCTGACACATCTATAAAAACAAGATTAAAAAGCATTGAAGTTTCATTGAGAAAAGTTTTTGGATAATTAAACCTTCTGAAGATGAGAGTAACCAAGAGAAAGGGGGATATCACCCTCCCCCTCTCCCTTAAGTTTCATTTCCAATTCTCTAATAATGGCTTTCAAAGCAGGCTGAAAGATTGTCTCTGAAACAAGCACCTCTTTTCTGATCCCATCATTTCTGTTATTCATTTTGATTGCCCTGGCTAAATGCATCACACGATTTTCTTGTTGATGAAGCCGAGTGCGTGCCTTGGCTAATTTGGCAACAAGTTCTGTTTCGCTTTGAAAGTCTACTTCCCGTCTTTTTAATTCACGCTCAGATTCTGCTATATTAAGCTTACGATCGCCTTCAACGTATTTTACTACGTTAGCATGATGTTCACTCTTTGCCTTTTCATACGCCTCTCGACATCTGCTATCAATATTTTGAGAAGCCTTTGAAAGGTGGATCCTTAATTGTTTAATGGCCGCGTCCGGCTGAGCTGTTTGATCCGTTCCAGATGATGTTTCAACAATTTCATCAAATACGCGAGGATCGGGTATGGCTATGTGAGGAAACTCTCTTTTTGCCAATTCTTTTAAAATTGCCACCGTTTTTTCCTTGGATGTTTGATCCAAGTTTACGATTCTCCAACGACGTAAGGAGCCATCTTTCTTGTCCTGCATGGCAGCAAGACCGGCTGGTGTCGTCATTCCAATAAAGGCGCAAGGAAGTCCAGTCACTGTTTCCCCGGAAGCGTCCATGAGTGCGCTCCAAAGAGCAGGACTCTCCATAGCTTGATGCAATTCATCGAGGGCGATAATGGTTTGCGGTAGATAAGGGAGGAGCCTATTTATAAAGCTTTTCCATTTCTTTCCTCCATCTAATGCGTATTGATCAGGTTTTAAGTGACTTGCAATTCCTCCCAGAAAATATTGATGAAAAAGTTCGGGAACTTCACCAAAGGCGATCATTCGCGCTAGTTCTTGAACAATAGCATTTTTCCCGGTTCCAGGTTCCCCAACAATAAGCACGTTCATACCTGCTTTGAGAAGACTGATGATTCCCTTCAAAACTTCGATGCGTTGGACAATGGGCGGGATTTTTCCTGCTCGTGCTAGAGCTATATAATCTCGAAACTCGCAGACGCTTTCAGGAAAGGGCATCAAATAGCGTACATATAGGAAAATGCCTATAGCCACCGTAGATATGATACAGGCGGTGACTAAAACGGCGCTGACAGCATTGCCTAGAAGGGCATTAGCTGTTGTTACAATGATGAAGGGAGCGGCTAAAACCTGGGCATATACGCTAATGGTTTGAGAGGCGTCATAGGTGGATCCCGGCGTTTTCCCCAAAGAGAAAAAGGAAAAGGCCTCTAGTACAGTGTCTACGACTTGTCTAAGAGTGCGAAAATGGTCTGAAGCAGGCTTTGCAGAGATGAGTGAACGATTTAATTCTCTGTCGCAAATGGTTAAATTTTCAAGCATTTGTTCGAAATTGCCATTAAATAAATATTGAGCTCGCGTCATCTCTAACAACTTTTCGAAAGAAACTGCGTCTAAATTCGGGATTTCGAAAGTGGTTGACACTGACTCGTACAAGGTTTGATATAGCGAAGCGTGATCTAGGTTATTTAGTGGATTTCTTCTACAGCAGGAAAGTGATGCAAGCATAAAATTAAAGGAGGGTTAAGTGACAATGTTCCGCAACAAGTGTTCTTTCTTGATGATCCTTGGAGAAGAAAATTTTATAAGTCATTCCAACTGAACTACTCCCAATCTCTTGCAAGCGCCCAATACCAAACTCTTGGTGAAACACCAAGGATCCTTCCGAGAAGCCTTTTGCAGGAGGATTTTTATGCGATAAAGGCTGTCTATATCCTGCTTGAGTAGCTTCTACATATTGTTGGGGGATTTCCCGTAAAAAACGGCTTGCTTTTTGAGTGCGCATGACTCCCCAGATCGCTCTATTTAGGGCATGAGTTAAATACAGGTGCTCTTTGGCACGCGTCATCCCCACATAGCAGAGGCGGCGCTCTTCTTCTACGGCATCGGAGTCCTCCCTGGAATTGATGTGGGGGAATAGATCCTCTTCCATGCCAGCCAAGCAGACAACAGGAAACTCTAAGCCTTTTCCGTTATGGATGGTCATTAAATTTACGCGATCCTCTTCCTGAGAGGCTTCATCCAGAGTGGATTTTAAAGAAAGCTCTTCTAGAAACGCAGCTAGAGAAGCATTTTCATTTGAAGAGTCCCATTCCGCAGCTTTTGTGACTAATGCATTGAGGTTTTCTTTGCGGTCTACCATTGTTTCGGGATCCTCTTCAAGATAACTCCAGT
>Ga0207151_1045_pt1 | contig 22168 bp, 21 predicted proteins | sample Alteio_BWMinHeat_29_FD_153523 | JGI IMG/M metagenome (GOLD analysis project Ga0207151, IMG submission 153523) | Enriched cells from forest soil in Barre Woods Harvard Forest LTER site, Petersham, Massachusetts, United States -... | ecosystem: Environmental > Terrestrial > Soil > Temperate forest >... | reverse complement strand
AATTCAGGTTTTAGTAACCAAGTGATAATTTGTTTTGCGCCAAACCTAACAGCATCCTTTACATCCTGAATCGTAATTTTAGCTTTTGAAAAATGACAAAATGACTTATTATCATTTATATTTGGCTAGTCAGTTGATAGAACACTTGATAGCCAAAAAGATTTTTCATCCTAAAAAGATTCAAAAATTATTGGTCAAATGCGATGACTTATTTTTATTTAAACATGAAATTTTTTCTATTGATAGTCACACTATGGGGATATTATCTGAAGAATTTTCATTAAAATTGATAGAACTTGCAAAAAATCAATTGGATTTATATCAAGATGATCAACCACAGGTATCTAAAATAGCATTTCATTTTTTAAAAGATTATTTAAAAGTTGCGCAAGGAAATCATTATCAAAAATTATCTAAGGCTTTATTGGAATGTTGTGAAAAGCTGAGTGCGATTGCTAAAGTTAAAGGATATGTTGCAATTCATTCTTATCTCGATCAAGAACTCATAAAAATGTATACACCATCTTCTTCTGTAGCTGCTATTGGACTATTTGCTACAGCTACAACATCTGCATTGTCGTCAACAAATAGGGTTGATGCTAACATTCAAATTGGTCATTTAGGACCAAATAACTAAATAGTCCAGCCCATATTCATTGCTATTAAATAGGTATTTCGTGTTTGATTTCCATATAAATTTTGTGTTACTGGAACACCAACGCCCAATTGAAAAAGAAATTTTTTAGTTGAAGCCCATATAGAAGGCGTCACGAATAGAATATTTCCACCCGAATTGGGATCGATTATTCCATTTATTCTATTGCGCTGGGTGTATGTACCATCGATTTCCGCCATCCATGCTAATAGCCATCCATTCAAGTTTGCAATATTTCTTCCAAAACCAAGCTGATAAAGATAACTATTCCCAATTTTAGTACCATTATTAGCGGTGGTGAATGTTGCACCTGGAGAACCAAACACAAACCAATTTACATAGGTGCGATTAAAAGTTGTGCCTAAAAAAATACTAGGTGAACCATCACCAGTCGGGGGAAGTTTTTGAGCAGAACCCGTTGGTATTGCAACGTTTGCTACTATAGTAGCTTGATCTACAAATGTAGCAGTTGATTTGTTATAAAAAGCATATTCTAGTTGTGCAAATGCATCTTCAAGTCCAGTAGATTTCTGCTGATTTAATTGAAAACTTACCGCATAAGGAACATTAATAAAAAGGGAAAGATTATCAGTTATCCCATATAATATAGAAGGAATAAAATCAATAAAATGTTTGTTAACGCCTGCATAATCATCCGCGAATAAAAATAGTTGTGTTTCATTTTTAACAAGAATATTTTCACCAAAACCAATAAGAGGGCCTGGCTGTTGTGAGTTTGGTAATGCAAAGTTACCCATTTTAGGAGGTTCTTGATTTGTGCTTGCTTCGCAACTGATTGTAAACAGAAATAAAAAAATATTGAAAACGATTGTTAATCGGCTGTAGTGATAAAAAAATTTTTTTATCATGTCCTTCGTATACAAAATTCTGCAATCTCTTTAAGTAGTCGTGAAGTAGCTCTATTTGCTGCTATGACTCCACCATAAGGAGAATCACCAGGTGTTGGTTCTACTACAGTAAACTGACGTATTGCAATCACATGATTTGTATCTGCCTTTAATAATTCAACACGCATGGTGAGATGAATGACGCTTGGAGTACGCATAAAATCTTGAGTTAAATCGATGAGTTGAGAATTGAGAACGTAATCATATTGTGCGCTAGAGGGTGGAGCGATAACGGCATGGAAATGATGTGTTTTTTGTAAAGTTTGCACCATTAATTTTTGTAACATCACTGTAGGTGGTTCAGCCCATTTATTTTTCGCAAAATAAGCCACTAAATAGGGAGCAGTTGTATAGACCATTTGTGTAGAACTAAAGACGGGAGAAGTGGAAGGAGACATGACAACAAGGGTACTCCCTGTATGAGCCCTGGTTACTCTCGCGCAAGGAACCGTATTCAATTCGAATTCTTTAGCTTCCGGTAACTTTACGGGTGAAAAACAGCCTGATAAAAGTAACATACTGCATAGAATAAAGAATTTTTTCATGTGATTAATTTTCCCCCGGTCCTAATTGTGGTTTGATTCCTCTAAGCAATACAGAAGGGTTTTGTTTAACTTCATCACTCAACATTGTTAAATTTTGTGAAGCACGATCTAAATTTACCATAGTACGCGTGGCAGCAGGTAAAGTTTGTGAATGTAACGTTTGTATAGCCTTATTCCCTGATTTCATCATTTCAGGTAATTGCTCACTGCTGGAAGAAGCATTTGCTATTAACGTCTTAATTTGATTATTTTGCGCTTGCAAGATTTGAGTAAAATCTTTGAGATTTGTTAACACTAATTTTACAGAATGTAGATTTTCATCATCGAGTAATTTAGTCATAGCAGCACTTACATCCGAAAGACTTTTATTTAATCGTTGGAATTCTGTATCTAAACGTAATAAAAACGAAGGCGAAGACTTTATGATAGGATATCGTTGGTCTGGAAAAAGAGGCAGGGCAGCAAGATTAGTCCCTTTATCTTTTAAAGCCATATAAGTAATGCCTGTCAGTCCTCTGCTATTAAGTGTTGCCAAAGTCCCTTGCGTGATTGGCGTTTCTTTCCGCACACTGAGTATCACTTCAACCAAATGAGGATCTTTTTTTGATAAAGAAACCATTTTTACCCTACCTACATTGACTCCGTTAAATTCCACAGGGGAATCTGCAGCTAACCCTGTCACAGATTCATCTACATAAACCATGTACATTTTATCTTGCTGGAATGATAATCCTGAAGAAAGCCAAATGATGCTAATAATAACAGCGGATATCAAAACGATGACAAATGCGCCGACTAATGTGTAATTTACATTATTGTCCATCACTATATTCCAAATGATTAAGATAGCCTTTACTTGCTATCAGTCCCCTGGGACCATTAAAAAATCCTTGAATGGCGGGATGAGGATTTTGAATCAAATCTTTAATAGGATCCATTGCAAGCACTTTACCTTCTCCTAAAAAAGCCACCCGGTTAGTAATCCGCCATAAACTATCAAGATCATGTGTTACCATTACAATAGTCAAACCCATACTTCTCTGCAAGTTTAAAATAAGTTCATCAAACGCGGAAGCATTATTGGGGTCTAAACCAGCAGTGGGTTCATCTAAAAAAACCAGTTCTGGATCTAACACTAATGCTCTAGCCAAAGCGCCTCTTTTTTGCATTCCACCGCTTAATTCAGAAGGGTACTTATCAGCAGAATCGGGAGGCAATCCAGTTAGCATTATTTTTAAAAGCGCAAGCTCGCGAATGGTTTTATCATTTAATTGAGTATGCTCTTTTAATGGAAAAGCAACGTTTTCTAAAAGAGTTAGCGAACTAAACAATGCATTGTGTTGAAATAATACACCCCAACGGCGTTGAATTTCTAGTAGGGTTTGATTGGATGCAGTCATTAATTCTTTACCAAAAATTCGAATGGATCCTGAATCTGGCCGGGTCAACAATAACATTTCCCGTAATAGAGTTGTTTTTCCTGATCCACTGCCTCCAACGATTCCTATGACTTCACCGGGATAAATAGATAAATTAATCCCATTATGGACCCAGGAATGGCCCAAGAAACACTTTACATTCTTTACTTCAATAATAGGGGTATTTGTCATAATTGCAGCTTACTAAAAATGATGGAAAATATAGCATCCGCAACAATAATAAAAAATATTCCCAAGACGACACTGCGAGTCGTATTTTTTCCTATGCTAGAGGCGCTGCCTTGTACCCGCATTCCCTCAAAGCAACCAATGCTCGCAATAATGAGGGCAAAGACAGGTGTTTTTACAAGGCCAATTAATAGGGATTTTAAAGGAACAACTTGTTCAAATCGACGTAAAAAATCCATACTGCCTATGTCTAACATATTATTGGACATTATCATTCCCCCAAAAACGCCAAAAATATCAGCCCACATGGTGAGTAGCGGCAACACAATGACTAAAGCAATTATTCTGGGTAGTAAAAGCAATTCTGCTGGAGTAACGCCCATGGTATCTAAAGCATCAATTTCTTCATTGATTTTCATAATGCCCAATTGTGCGGTGAAAGCAGATCCTGTCCTTCCTGCAACCATAATCGCAGTAATCAGAGGACCAAACTCACGCAAAAGGGAAAGGCCCAGTAAATCGACTATATAAATATTGGCACCATAACTGCGTAATTGAACGCCCATTTGATATGCTAATACAACGCCAATCATAAATGAAAGCAAAGCAACAATAGGTAAAGCATCAACACCGCTTTTTTCAGTCACACTCGCTATTTCATTCCATCGTATATGCGATGGATTACGGATAATACGCAAACTCTCCATGGAAAGTTTACCTACAAACGATAGATATTCTTTAAATTCTGCAAATTGTCTTACTGAATTTTTACCCAGTTTTTCAAGAAAAGAAGGGGAGGGTGTTGAACTGAATTCTTTTGGTTTCTCCAATTCAACTAAAGAAAGTAAGCTAGTATGGCTATTTGAAAAATTTTCTAATTGGATTTGAACCGAGTTGGATAACAACTGAGGCAAATAAACGGCAATTAACCAAGCGCCTGCGCTATCCATTTTTGAAATTTTGCTGCCGTCAACTTGAACGATACCTGTTACTGGCCACTTAATGTTTTTTAAAGAATTTTCCAATTGTGGAAGATGAGTTAAATCCCACGCCCCTTCACAAGTTAAGCATCTAACTTCACCATCAAGCTGCATAGAAGCCACAATTTTATCCTTGCAATAATTTTAGGTATTATACAGGATAATTTAACCAAATAGGCATCACCCTTTGTAAGTAATCCATAAATTTCCATAGGCCGACCCGATGTTCAGTGACACCAATCGGGTTGATTTTTACCTCAGGAAAAGCAATGCCTAAGCCAAATAACCCTGGCGCTATGATTCCGCATTGTTCTATGTATTCAATGTCAGCCATATTCTCTATAGTCGGCAAGGAGCGTCGTTGAAATCCGACTGCATAAACCACCTTATTACATTGAGGGAGAAAAGATTGGATACTTTTGTTGTTGGCATAATAACGTGACAAGTTCTTTGGTTGATGACCGTCAATATAATTTCTTGCCCAATCTGCAGTAGGACCTTTTAAACCGGTATCGTCAAACAAAATCCAATTATCTAAATACACGGCGTACCTTAAAGGTGAACGATAAAAATTAATCACCTGTTTCACTTCGTTTTCTATTAAATTTCTTAAGGTCAAAATGGCTGAGTGAGAAGAGCCAAACACAGCAAAAGTATCATCATTGCCTATGTGTTTTTTTAATGCTTCCTTATCCATGGCCAGGGATAATGGAATTGTTTCAATATTTTCATGGGATAAATTTTTGGATTCAGAACCAGTTGCTAATATCACATTTTTAGATTTGACGGTTGTGTCCTTTAAATCAATTTCCCAACACCGATTATTAAGCCGAATGTTTAAGGCATGCGAAGATAAGCAATTTACTTGATTTTTTAAATGATGGGTAATTTCTTGCAAAGGGTCAGCAATATATTTTAAAGAACAATTTTTTTCGGGATCTAAATCATTTATGGGAAAATGATTGTTATATTCAAATGATTTCACGGCATTTAAAAATTTAAGAAATAATTTTACTTTCGTGTTGCTAGGTACATTTCTCCATAAAATCCCAACCGACCATTGATATAACATTTTGTTTCCTTAAACTAAATTGCACCGCAAATGGTTTTCAAAAATTCTCAAAGGAGAAAGTGATTCATTTTGCATTGCATTAATCGGTAAATAAAAAGTTTGTTCCAATACATATTGGCCTTGCATAGCAGCATGTGAAACATGATCGGTTTGCACTATCCAGCTGCTGCCAGCAGGAAAATGAAATTCTGTTTGAGGTGCATTTTTTTGATAATCATTATCTGCTTTCATACTGTCATGCAATTGCAACATAAAATGATCGTATAAAGTTCTATAAGATTTTGTTAAGTGGAAAAATTTTAAAAACATCGATTTTATTTTAAATGGATAGCTTAATTTATCTGAAAACTTTTCTAACACTTTTTCAAACGGTTCACCTATACGCCAAACTCTAGCTTGTGTATTAGGATTGATATTAGTAAAAATTCGCAAAATGCGTTTACCTTGATTAGGGGAAGAAGGAAATGCATCGACATGCAAACGTTTATCGTCTTTTCTATAGGAAGTTTTTCTTCCGCTGATTTGCACAGGTCTATAGCTAGTGCGGCCTATAACAATATCTTTAACATACTTTGGGAAAAGACTTTTTATAAACTTATCAGCATCGTAAGAATACCGTTTCATCATGGCTTTTAATAAATGTGTTTTTTCATCGGATAAATGACAAACACCGCGTAATTTGTCGCTATTGGGTAAGTAACTTATATTTTTATTTTTAGGATTAGCAAACTCAGGGGTTAAAAATTGTTTTTCTTCTGGAAAGAGAATAAAGGATAAATCTTTTATAAACAAAACCTTTCCTTTTTCTAGAGAATCAATAGCCTGTTGTTGAATTTCTTCTGAAAATCGCTGGTTCCAGTGGTTAATTTCTATGTGTTTTATTGGCATATTCTAAGATCTTAGGTGATTAAATTAAGCAATAATACCAGTATTGTTTTATTAGCAAAAGCGGGTATGAGAAGTCTTGCTGCTGATTTTAGTAGTCTATATACTAGTCACAGTGTAAATTCCTGTGTGATATGAGTGCCTGACGCATGAAAAAAATTCTATTTTTGCTTTCCCTTTTTTTATTTTCTCGTCTTTATGCATTTCAAGAACCTAATTCACTGCCTGTTGTAGCAAAACAAGGGATGGTAGTTTCTGAACAACACCTGGCTTCTCAAATTGGAATTGATATTTTAAAAAAAGGGGGAAATGCATTCGATGCAGCGGTTGCAGTGGGTTATGCCCTCTCAGTAGTTACCCCTTGCTGCGGCAACATTGGTGGGGGCGGATTTATGACGTTACATTTTGCCAATGGTAAAAATATTTTTGTCAATTTTCGAGAAAAAGCCCCATTAGCAGCAAAACCAGATATGTTTTTGAATAAGAATGGGAAAATAATTCCTTCGCTTAGCACAGTGGGGTATCTTGCTGTGGCAACTCCTGGTACCGTAATGGGGTTTGAAACTGTCTTAAAAAAGTATGGAACCATGACGCGAGAACAAGTCATGGCACCCGCAATAACGTTGGCGGAAAAAGGGTATATTCTTACAGCGGGTGATATAAAATTATTATCATTTGGGGATGAAGATTTTGCAAAATATCCCAATGTTGCAGCTATTTTTTTAAATAAAAAGCATAAACCGTTTAAAGAAGGTGATCGTCTAATCCAAAAAAATCTTGCAGAAACCTTAAAACTCATTTCTAAAAATGGCCCAGATGTTTTTTATAAAGGAAAAATAGCGCAAGAAATTGTATCTGCAAGTAAAACAAATGGCGGAATTTTAAGTTTAAACGATTTTTCAGAATACAAAGTTCAAGAATTAACGCCATTGAGCTGTACCTTTCGTAAATACACTATTATTTCAGCACCTCCTCCAAGTTCCGGCGGAACAACATTGTGTGAAATGTTAAATATTCTAGAGAATTATCCATTAAAATCTTATGGATTTCATTCCTCAAAAAGTATTCACTATATTACTGAAGCAATGCGTTATGCGTTTTTTGATAGAAATAGTCATTTAGGTGATCCTGATTTTGTAAGAAATCCAGTATCGCAATTAATTTCTAAAGATCACGCTGCTCATATTGTACAAGATATTTTAGATATTCGTGCAACGCCCTCCAATGAGATAGGAGATAAAATTGGTTCACATGAAGGTATAAACACCACCCATTATTCTATTGTAGATAAAAAGGGTAATGCAGCTTCGGTTACTTTTACATTAAATAGTTTTTTTGGAGCCAAAGTGATTGCTGGTGATACTGGCTTTTTCTTAAATAATGAAATGGATGATTTTACAGCCAAGCCAGGCGAAAAAAATAAATTTGGTCTAATCCATGGAGAAAAAAATCGTATCCAACCAGGAAAAAGACCTTTAAGCTCAATGACACCTACTTTAATTTTCCAAAAAAAGAAATTAGTCATGGTCTTGGGCAGTCCTGGAGGACCTAGAATTATCACATCGACTTTACAGGCTATTTTAAATAACTTGGTATATGGGATGAATATTAAAGAATCGGTGGATGCGCCCCGATTTCATCATCAATGGTTACCCGATACGATTTATGTAGAGCCTGATGCGGTGAGTGCTTTAGTAAAAGAAGAGTTGATCAGTATGGGGTATCATTTCACACCACAACCCACTTGGAGTGTAGTAGAAGCAATAGTTATCGATCCCGATAAAAAGACTTATCAAGGTGCGAATGATAGGAGGAGGATGGCTGGGAAGGCTATAGGCTACTAAAAGGGTCTATTGATAATTCTACTATCTAGCGAATTATTAACAGACCCTATATGTATAAATAACATAAACGCATCAAAGGATTAATTGCATGTATGATTTAAAAAGACTCCTCCTATTTTTTTCTTTGTTTTACCCTTTATTTCTCTATGCAAATTGTCCTAAACCATCTGAAGTTACATATGGCTGCACTGTAATTTTTGGCAAGAAACATTGTAATTGGGGGGCCCCATGGTATGAAGGTTTTCCTGAAGATAGCGCAAAAAATAATGATAAAGCAGCTTTCTTTGAAAAAGTTTTTTGGGGATCAAAGAATAACCCACCTCAACCTAGTGATATAGGGTCTACGGTATGTATGTATATAAGTCCTTATGGAAACATCATTAAATTAGTCCAAAACCGTTGGGGTGAAGTCCCATACCCCCATGAAAAAGTTTGGAAAGACGGCTATTGGGAAGGTTATCCAGGCCGAGAATGCTATGAGGGGATTGCTAGGTGCCATTTTCCCTATCCTCTACTTTGAGCGGTGTGTGAAAAGCCGTAAAATTGTTGTACCACTTCAGTAAATATATGATAGAATACCCAAACGTCACAAACGTCTACCTGATGTTCTGAAAAAGAAATAGGGTGTTAGTTTTTGGGGCGTTTTTTTTAAATTTTATGAAGGTTAATTAAGTATGTCAGCACGTGAAAAAGGAACCGTTAAATGGTTCAACAATAGTAAAGGTTTTGGTTTTATTCAAAGAGACCAAGGCGAAGATGTATTCGTTCACTTTAAGTCTATTACTGGTGGCGGATATCGTTCTTTAGAAGAAGGCCAAAGAGTAGAATTTTCTGTTACTCAAGGTCAAAAAGGTCTTCAAGCTGAAGATGTTTCTGTTGTTGAATAACAACGATATCCTTTAGTGAGACACAGAATAACTGCCCTAGCTTAGTAAGCTAGGGCAGTTTTTTTTGTGCTTCGCATGTCATCATGAGCGTAGCGAAGGATCTCCATAAAAAGTTCACAGGTGTCAATGGAGGTCCCTCGCTGCGCTCGGGATGACGGCTGCGATGCTCGATTATCGCCGGCCTTGTTCAAAAATCTACTTACCTTCCTTCTTAGCTTTCTTTTCTGCGCGTTTTTCTTTTAGCGTTTTTTGAGGTGCTTTTTTGGTTTCTTTCTTTTTATCTTGAGATTTTGCCATAAAAAATTCTCCTAAATTAGTTTACTCCTTATTTTTCGATAACATTCTATAACTGTCAATAACTTATATCAATTTTTGTAAAATATGACGCTTTTTGGGTTTTTTACAAGATCTTGATTTTCAAGTGAAAAAACTAAAGCTCTAATCACAGAGTATAATAGTAAGGTATATCAAAAATACTTAACGCGGAGGCTATATGAAAATTAAGCTTTCAAAATGGTTATTAGCAGTTTCATGCGCTCTCAGTTTTCTTGTTATTTCAGCAGGAGCAGAAGCACATTGCCGATGGGTAGGTGGGTATTGGCATAATGGACATCATTATGCTGGCCATCGCGTTTGCTATCATCGACATTATGGATGCAGATGGGTTGGCGGTCATTACAGAAATGGACATTGGATCAGACGTCACAAAGTTTGCAATTAATACAATAGGGAAATAAGGTGCCGGTAAATGATGATTCGGCACCTTTAATTTTATCTAACCGGTTCGCTTCTTTTTTTCTTAGCGGATGCTGCTCTTTCTTTTAATTCAACATCAATATATCTATCAGTAATGGCACTTGAGCTATGCCCTGCATCATCACGCACATGTTCTTTGGGTCTTACCTTTACATCATCAGATATCCCCGTATGACGCAACCAATGGACAGTCACCGAACGTAGCATTTCAGCTTCTTCATTTTTGTTTTCTTGAATGAGCTTTTCTACTGCTTTGTCAAAGCATTCTTGTACGATGTTACGGATTGCTCTTGTACTTTCAATTGCTCCTTTACCTTTATTTTTAGGAATAAGGGGTGTTAATTCATCAATAGAAGGTATAGGGGACAAACCCAGAAATATCCGCCAACGTTTCAGAGCGGCAAACATCTCGGGATCAATAGCAACCTGACGTAGTTTATTTCCTTTACCCACGGTTTTAAACCACCAATCCCCATTAGAATCGCGAAAAAAATCACGCATCATAGGGGTCCAGCGTTTTGATGCAGCAAGTTCAGAGATTCGCAAGTACATTCTATACAAGGCATTAATAATAAATAAAGTACGCTCATGCAAAATAGGATTTTCCGCTGCCATTACAAATGCGGTTTCTATCACAGCATCCCATTGAATAGCGGATAAACGCCGTATAGTAATGACTTTTTGTTGCTTGCGAATAAATTTACTCTTTTGCCTGATTTGAAGTACGGGATTAATTTCCGTTGCTTCTTCTTGTATTAAATAATTATAAAAACTACCTAAAATTGCAAATATTTGTTTTATCCCCTCAGATGAAAGCTCAAATTTTTCGATAACAGGCAAGTCCCCTTTTTTAAAAGATTTTTTTGAAACTTTGACAATAAAAGGGCGCCACTCTTTGTTGACGGTTCTTACACCCATTTCATTGATAAAACGAGAAACTGTTTTTATTCCAATCCAGTTTTTTTCTGGTTTTTGACAAAACTCAATAAAAGCTTCGATATCAAAACGCTTAAGCTCCAGAATGGATTTTTTTTGTATCATCCAACTCCATTGAACTAAACGCTCCAATTCGCGACGATAGGCATTAAAAGTATCTTGACTGCCTCTATAACTATAAAGAAAATTCAAAATATGTAGATAATCAATATAACCGTTCACTGGAAATGAAACACCAGAATCTTTGAAGCATTGGTTAAGCCAGGAAGTGAGGATATCTTTTGGATTTCCTTTTTGACATTCTTTAAATTGTTCTTGAATAAAGTCCAGCGTATCGAAAAGAGGAATAGGAAAATTTTTATCCGTTGTTGCAATTTTCGTTTTATCCATATAACACCATTAATATTAAATTTGTGAAAACCTCTTAAATAACCTTAGTTTATTAGGTTATACTCAATAGGAATACAAAAAGGAAGGAGAATAAGGATGTTGCAAAGAAATAGAACCAATTTTTTAAATTTTATTCAAGGAATTCCCGAGTTAGACACAGAAGGATATGTTGATAGAGAGCATCCTCTCTGGAAAGAATTTGCAGACTCTATTGAGCAGTATCGTCCTCGAGGCAATTATATTATTTATGATCATGATTTACCCATTTTTCGAGATTTAAAAGCCATACTCAATATTCTATTAACCTTAGAACGAATGACAGAAAGTTATTGGTTCTGGACAGCCGCTATATTCAAAAAATTAGAATATCCCGGGGAAATTTACGAAATTTATCGTAATTACAGTATCTTTAACTCCACTGAAAGTAGTTTAAAACCCTATCTGAATTCAGCAAAAGATTATACTGTTAGAGTGATAATCCCATCGATTTATGCAGGTATGACAAAATATTTTATCCCAGAGAATGCTGAAATAGTGGCAGATTATGCAATTGATAAAACCATTACGCTAGAACAGTATAGAGTAAAATATAATTTAAGCAAAAAAGTAAAAAAGCCCGATAAAAAAAGTGATAGCAAAGACGATAATAAAAATAAATTTGTTAATACCTTGATAAAAAATTATGATGGTTTGTTAAAAACCTGTTTTAAAGATGATTATACTAAATATTTCGCCAAGCCAAAAAAGCCAGATGATAACAAATCCGATTATATCATTGATATTTATCCTGAAAACGACAAAGAGAATGACACAGTAAAGCATTCAAAGCTATTAGGTAACGGAATGATCGCAATTAATGTTACCATGAAACATTATGATGAATATCAAAAAGTTCTCACTCCAGAGAGTTCTTCTATTTATTCAAATGTAAAAAGCACGGCGGTTGGAGCTTCCTGGATTCCAACATTAGTCTCAGATGTAAAAGGAGCTTATAATTATCTTTCTACATTTGATTATGATGCCATTATTGCGGAACAAGCAAGTCCCTTAGCGGAAAAAATAAAATTATATATAAAAGAATTCAATATTCAGCTAGAAAAGATTGCATGTATATTAGATTATTATGAGGGTGAGTTCTGTTTAAAAGATAAAGTATTATTAAGATATGTAGGGAAAATACTAGAAAAATATAAAGATGTGACTAGCGAATTACGAATTCCTATTGATTATACTTTTCAAAAGGGAATTTATTTAAAATCAAGAACGCAGATGCGGCAAAAAATCATTGAGCAAATAGATCAACAAATCAAGCAATTATCTTTTTTTCTAAAATATAAAGATAAGACCCTTGCGGAAATTCCAAATAACATCATTGGTGGAATTTATCAATTTATAGAAAAATATAATAATGATATCAGCATGAATAGAGATGAGCTTGCGAAGTACAAACTCTATTTATTAAAAGCGCAAGATGATAAATTAGGTTGGAAAATGGTTTTGAGAAACCCATTTGAAAAATTAGGTAACCGCCTAGGATTTACAATACATTCCCATGTAATGCATTCATTTTATAAGATGAATTTATACTTACAAAAACAAAAAAAAATATTGATTGAACGTTTAAATCGGTCCTTGGAAGAAAAACCGTTTGAATCATTCAGTGAGAAAAACGCCCTGAATATTGCAGATAAAACAATTATTACTACTTTAGAAGATAGATTAGTTGAATTAGGAAAAGAAAAAGAAAAATTATTTGATTTGACTGTTCCTTTAGAAAATAAAAAAGTTGAACCAACGACTACATTGGTGAAAACCGACTCTAAAATAGACTTAAAGCCAGAAGCTAAAACACCTATCAATTTAACAGAAAGACGTATGAATCAAATTTCTTTTAAAACAATTGAATACAGCATTTTTTCCAGTGGAATTGAAAAATATAAAAGAGATAGTAATTTGCAAATGTTAGTAGAAGGTTTCAAACAAGAGACTGAAAATTTAAGTCCCAAATCCTATATTTTAATTGATGAAATTCGTGATATTTTGAAGGCACGGACTCAAGCAATTTCTATTTCAACCGATTCAAAAGCCTTAGTGCTGGATTCAAGCCAAACTGCATTATCAAAAAAGCTGAATTAACAAGACATAATATCAAATCTCTGGTGTATTACGGGCACGCCGGAGAATTGACATTTACCTTCAAATCTTGAAGTTCTATCGATTGATCTTCGTTAGGTATTAATCGATTTTTTTCAACAAGATTTTTGCCATTTTTTGCCAAGCGTGGGTTGTAGGGCATCCCATATTTTTTATAAAGAGCATGCATAAAAAATTCATATTGGTTTCTATCATATAAATGATCAAACATATAGTTTGGATGTGATGATTTTTTTAATTTTAATAAATACACATCATTTTTACCTTTATTTGCTAAAGCTTTTGCAAGCTTAATTGTGGTAGAACAGGGAACTTCTTTATCGATTTCAGATGTTATAAATACCACAGGTACATTTTCAGGAAATTCTGAAATTTTTGAACCGGGTGATATTCCATTCAGTTCATGTTTAGTAAAAGATGATATTGCTGATTTTATAATTTTTCTTGATAGGGGATTAAATCGGTTATTAATAACATCATCCACTGAAAAAAAACATCCCTCAAGAACCACCAAGGCGACTTCTGGGTATTTATAAGTCACGAAAGCATTAAATGTTGTGGCAGATCCTCTTGAAACACCATATAAAATTAATTTTTCATTTTTATTTTTATCAGGGCTATTTAACCAACAATCATATTTTGTTTTATGCGATTCAATATCTGTTTTTTGCGAAATACTCATTTTAGACAAATGGATTGCATGATATTTAATTGAGCCTTTATCTATTGAATGTTTAGAATCAACAGGTCCTACCCGGATCCCATTTTTTTTGTTAGAAATTTTTGAAATTGCACAACTCACTAAATGGATAGGGTTATAAAAAGCAGGAGATAAATTGACATCTTGAATTTCTTTGCCGATAAATGGATTAATTAAAACATCGATTGGCTTAAGATTATTTTTACCGACACAAGATAACTTTTCACCGGTTGATGCAATTATCGTTTTTGATCCAATATATTTACCTATTTGTGTTTGTGATGAACCCATGCCTTGATAGTAAATAGTCCGGAATGATTGTTCATCGTACCTGACATTTTGAACTAAATGCTTAGAATCCACAGTTAAATTAATCTGAGTCGATATAACAGGATCTCTGAGATTTGACATTTTCTTACGGTCCTACTGCCACACAGCAGTAACATTTTTTAAAAAACAAATCATACACTAAAATCACAAATCTGTCATAAATAGGCGATAACTCTTTGAATATTATAAAATTTTTATTTTCATAAAAAGCAAAATTTATCTTCTATACTTATATTAAATATTCAGTATTTTAATATAACGAGGTATATCTTTTGCCATTTCTAGACTTATTACAAAAAAAGGTTTTCAAAAATCCCTTAAAAAAGGAACAAGCTTTAAGCTTTGTTAAAAAAGGAGATTTTACTCGCGTCTTTAATTCAATTGATTATTCACAAAAATTTATGTTAGACAAAATTAATGAATTTGTGAAAACTTTTGAATTAAATAAAAAAGTAACACCAACTGAAATTAGTTTAAAAGATTTTGAAAAATTGAAAATCTTTATCAATGAAGTGATAGGACTTGCTTGCTTAGAATTACTAGATGATAAAGGAGATTTAAAAAAAGAATTAGTGGATTTACTTGAAATAGATAAACTTCCAAATTGGAATAATCATGAAAAGCAAAAAGAAATTAAGCGCAAGTTAATTCAATCTTTTTGTACCGAGGCCACCATCATCAGCGTAACCACCAAACTGATTGAGCACAATTCACAATATCCAGATAAGCTGGATGTGCTCGAAGCTTTGCAAAGGTCTTTGATTTATTTTTTCCCTTCAAACTTGTTAGATCAAAAGCAATATAACGATGTAAAAAAACAATTGGATAATGTTATAGAGGGGTCTGTTAAACAATTACATAAACCATTGGTCGCTAATCATTTTGTGTTAAATTCCTCGAAAGAAGAAGATAAAACAGAAAACGATAACTTAATTCTTGAAAAACAACTTGATATTGCCTATGAAAAGTTTAATACGTTAAGTGCGGATATCAAGAAGATGGAAACAGAAAAAAAGATGTTTGGCACTACTGAAGAAAAAAAATTAGAGACATTAAGAAAAAGTTTAAATGAAAAATTACACTTTATAACCAGTGTTTTAAATACGGAAAATATCAATGAAATTCATGCGCTCATGAGAGAGAGGGAATATAAAAAACGCTTTAATGTAGCCTATCTTCCACTCAAGTCTCCGCGATCCATGAAGACTAAACTTCCACCGCCCGAACAGGCGAAAACCAGAGGAAAGTATAACTTATTAAAACTAGCCAAGTTAGGTTTATTACAAAAGAAAGGTAAAATTCTCAGTTTAAATGATATGACCGTTATATGGGATCTATTACAAAAGATTAAGCGATTTACTCCAGAAGAAAGAAATAAATATCGTGTATTAATTAAAAAAGGAATTGTGGTCAATGCCAAAAATTTAAAACCATTTGATTCAAAAGAGTTTATTTCCCATGATAAAGTTGGATTTGCAGCTTATGTAATCAATCCTGAGGGTGAAATTGTATTCTTTAATCACTTAAATAAAAAAGATTTAATTGCACATTCCAGCTTATTTCCAGGAGCTTCCGTCTTTGCAGCAGGCGAAATGAAAATTGAAGAGGGTAAGCTAAAAGCGATTACTATTTACAGCGGCCATTATAAACCAAAATTAATCAATATTTATGAAGTCATTAAATTTTTTATAGAACAAGGTGTTGATATGTCAGATGTTAAAATTTTATTTAAACACAAACCTTTTTCTCACATCAAATTAGATGCAGTAAATGAAGTGCTAGATCTTCAATTGCCTCATACCTATTCCGCCTTGGAGATTTATAACAAATATAAAGACAATGAATCAAAACTGAAATATACCTATAGATCCATTGAGAAAAAACCTGTTCTTCATAAAATTACACCACCCAAAAAAGCTGAACCTACCACTGCTTCGCAAAATGCTCTTATACTAAAAACTCTTTTAGCTGAGGAAGAACCTAGGCCGTTAACACCAGAAGAGCATAAATTTGTTGATAAGATATTAGAAGAAAAAAGTGGAAAGCAAGCATCCTTTCGATTGAATGAGGAAGTTGAGAAAATATTAAATGAAAAAGATAACAACCAAGTGACCTATACACCGGAGGATCTAAAGAAAATATTAGAAGAAAGTACTGAAAATGAAAATAAAGAACAAACGCCTAAAATGTTTCAACCTAATGAAACAGCACGTAGGATTTTAGCCGAAAAGGATAGTTCTGACATTAAAGCTACTCCTGAAGCACTAGTAAAAATTTTAGAGAGCAGTGGCAGCAGCAATAAGGAGAATAAAAAAGGACCGGCAAAAAAATAATCGTCATCCCCGCGAATGGTGGGATCTCTGTGCGATTACGAATACCATCGTTTACCATCAGTAGCCCTTGCTACTAACATACTACACACACTGTCGCCTGTTACATTTAGCATAGTAGCAATTGGATCGATTAAAACACTAATGGCTGCGATGGCAATTAAAGCAGAAGCAGGGAATCCATAGAAATTCAGAATTAATAGTTCTCCTAACATACCGCCGCTAGGTATAGCCCCCATTGCTGTACCGACTAATAGGGAAACAAAAATCGCTGTCATCATAACGGATGGCCCAGCAAAATTTAAATGATAAATCCCAAATAAAAATGCTATTTTAATGATTCCACCTATTACCGATCCATCTTTATGTATCATTGCGCCTAATGGAATGACAGTTTCATATGTAAGCGCGGAGACTTTCATCTGTTTTGTTGCAATTAAATTTGCTGGTATTGATGCCGCGCTGCTGCAGGTGGCTATTGAAGTGACTGTAGGTAAAAAGATATTTTTCCAAAAGAGTTTAACCCCCTGGATTTTTCCAGCCAAAAATGCATAAAAAGAAAAGGCAAAGAAAAAATAGAATAGGGCGGCAGCATAATAGATTACGGTAACTCGTAAATAACTTTCAATTAGTTTAGGACCTAATTCACTCACTATTGTGGCAAAGTAAGCAAAAAAACCAATAGGCGCATAATACATGATATAGGTGAAAATCTTCATGGAAACTGTTTCACCTGCTTGCAAAAATTGGATAAAGATTTTTTCTTTTGTAGCGCTAGCTGCAAAACCAACCAAAATGGAAAAAATAATTAACGCTAAAATGTTTTCATGCGAAAATAATTTTGTAAACTCCGATACAGTAAAAACTTGAATAAGCTTATCCGAAAAATGAGATGAAGTTAATGCTTGTGATGTGGCAGGTAAGTGGAGATAAACATGCTGTGCTGGCGGAAAAAATTTAACAACAATCATCATGTAAGCTGCAGCGATAAGACCCGTAAAAATAAAGGCTGCAAACATATAACCAAGCGTTTTTCCCAATTTTGCAACTGATTCTGTTTTTGCAATGGTATTTGAAACACTAAAAAAAATTAAAGGAACAATAGCAGTGAAAATCAAATTTAAAAAAATATCACCTAAAGGTTTTATGTTTTCTGCTGAGGGCCCTAATAAAATGCCAGAAATACCACCCAAAACAATGGAAGCCATTAAAATGATTGGAAAAGTATAAGTCTTTAGAATTTTTGTGTACATAAAAAATTAGCTTCTTTCCATAGTTTTCAAAATGAATAATACATAATATATCCATCCTGATAGGAATTATCAGGATTTCTAATTGCATGGGGAATGGTACCAATAATCGTAAATCCAAGTTTTTTATACAAATTAACTGCTGCTTTATTTTGACTTAAAACCAGATTAAATTGCATTGCTTTAAACTCTTTTTCTTTGGCTATAGATAAAGATGCTTCTACTAATAATGCTCCTAACCCCATTCCGCGGGAAGAATTCGCTAACATATATGCAGCATTTGCGATATGCTTTGCGCGCCCAGGAAAATTTGGTTTTAAATAAAATCCACCTACAACTTCTTCTGCTGATTTACAAACATAGAGCCAAGATCCTGGTACAAAAAAATATTCTTGGAATTCTTCGCGGGATCCGACTTCATTTGGATAATTAGTACCAGCTGTAATCACTTCATGATAAATCTCATAAAGTTTCTCAAAATCATCTTTGCAATATGGGGCAAGTACGTAACCTCGTTCGGTTAATTGCTTATTAATAGTTTGTAACGTTTTCATAAATTGCTCATCGTTTTACTTCGAAGTATATTATTAACCACAATCAAAAAAATAGAAAGGGTGCCTGGCTATCAATAAAGTTGAAATGAAGACCGGGTGCCTGCTAATATGTTTTTTATTTTCAAGGCCTTAGAGCATAAAAAGGATCTTTATTTTGTTAAATCCACCCAAAATGATTATTGGATTAATCACATTCTTTCTCAGCAAAGCCTTATTTGCGGAAGTCCCAGATCCTTGCAAAGAAAACATTCTTGCTGTTTTTAGACGTCCCACGGTTATTACAAGTGCATGTACTGTACCTCGCGGTAAGTTTACGTTTGAAAGCGGTTTAGATTTTTTTGAATATACCAATAAATCACATGGGTTTATATTTCCGCATACTAAAGTACGAATGGGTTTGCCTGGACGTAATGAATTTACTCTATTTTTTCCTAATGAAATGACAAACACCAAAAAAGCATCTGGACTCACAGCATCTGAATTTACTTTTAAACATAATATTTTTTACAATGAGCATTGGAATAGTGCAGTCAGAGCTATGTACATTCCAACCTCCGGCAGTAAAATATATGGAACAGCTAATGATGGATATACACTCAATGGAGTTTTAGCTTATCGTATCAATTCATTTAATGCCTCAGTGATGTTGGGATATTCTTCGTATAGTACTCCAGCTGCTAATGGAGGAAAACGTTATAATACATTTACTCCTGATGTTTTAATTGGCTGGGAAGCCAAAAAATGGTTACAATTTTATGCTGAAGTGTATGGCCAAACTCATTCTGGGCCTAAGCAAGGACCAGCTTACAATATGGATACAGGATTATTATTTTTAATTACAAAAGATATTGAGGCTGATATTGAAGTAGGCCATCGTTTAACTGGGCACTTGGGTAATTTTAACGTGTACTACGGTGCTGGGTTTGGTATTTTGTTTTGAGAAAAGGTGTTTATTGAATAAGGTTTTATACATATGATATCCGAGAAAGTAGCTTGCTATTCAGCCATGATTACAAAGGCCTTAATATGAAAGAAGCCAAACAAGAAACAGCAATAAGCAAAGATAGTATTGTAAAAAACTTAAAGCAAGCTGTAGAAAAATATATAGTTACAATATATTATTAGAAACCCACAAGAACCTACAAACGCATTTAGGTAATGATGTTTCTAACATAGTAGATGAGTTTTTAAGTGAACTGAGGATGAACTAATAATTTAAGTTCAATACGTTTATAACAACATATCTTATTTTTTGACTTGTGCGCCTTTATTAGGTGGTTCTTTTGTTTTTACTTCTGTTTTAGATTTGGCTAATGTTTCCATTTTTTTGCTTCGATAAGCAAGATAACGATTTAACCCTGACACATCGTCCATTTGTTTGCGTTTCATATCAGCGCTATTGTATTCTTTGTGCCATTTCTCTCTAAACGTTGGTAATGCATCAAGTATTTTTTTATTTTCTTCATAAACTTTATCATTTTTTTCTTCTTTAGCGATAGCCATAGATTCGGTTAATAGCTTTTTTATTGTCTCTGCACTCACATCTTCATCTTCAGATTTATGAATAACAATTTCATCGGCATCTTTCAGCATTTGTTCCATCAATGTATTAAACCTTTTTGACTGTGAATAACGCAAAACATGAGGCGAGGGGAAAAAGCACTGTTTTAATTCTATTTCACCAAAAGTACCCTTCTTATAATAGGGGAATTCCAGACAATATTCATCTAATTGTTGATGATTATTTTTTAATAATTCTTTCAAATAAAGTAATGAAAGTGTTGCACATGCTGAGCCATCAGCTTGAGCTAGAATCCCCGATACATATGGAGTAGTTGCATGTGGTAAAGTGTCGTTATTAACAATCTTAAACATCCCCATATCCCAAAAAACAGGTTTTATAATTTGATTTTTTGTGATAATTAGCGCTTCAAAATGATCTCTATCAAGTCGGTGATTATTTGTAAACATATAACCAACTGCTTCATTTTCTTGTAATGATTTTTGAATAAAATATACTTCGTTAGCTACTTGCTCGCCGAGAATACAACAATCCTTTTGTTCATTTCTCAAATGATCGATATAACGATTTATTTTATTATCTATTTCTTTTACGCAAGTTAATTGGCTAATAATGGTATTTAATTCTTCGATTTCAGATGTGGATAGATTTTTTCGAAATGGTAAACTTGCGTCCACAGCATTTGTGTTATCAAGAAATTTAGAAATGGCTTGTTTTACAATCAAATATTCAGGGCTTATTTTGTTAATTTCGAAAGATGCGGTCTTACTAACCATTTGTAGATCACCAAGCCAAAAGCGTTTCAAATAGTTAGCATATCTTAATTTGTTTGTTTCTGCGTATTCATTTATTTTGTCTTGAATTGTCTTTACATTGGTTTTTATGAATTCCTGTCCTTTGATTGTTTCACCATTAATAAAAATTTTAATAGCATGTTTTTTATTGAAATGAGCGACAAGATTTACTAGCTCATCAGCGCGCACTGAGTAAGAACCAGCATAAAAACTTGGAATTTCTAAAAAACTCGCCCTAGAAGTACTAAGTGGTTTAGATACTGATTTAGTATCAGGTGGTCCTTTCTTGTCATGACTTGATGTCATTGTTTATACCTCGTTTTGGCTGTATGCTAGTTTTTACCGGCAATTTCAATATATCATGTAAATAGTATAACATATGCATATTGTTAGGGTCGTATACCTGCGATAAAAGCAAAAATAGTATTCATCGTTGGTAATCTATTGATTCAATGTGTAAATTAAGCAATTTAATAGGATAAAATCATATGCATTCGCCAGCATGGCCTCATAGTGAAATAAAAGAAATATTTCCCAACATTTTCTTTGTTACAGGTACAAATATCACTCGTCATAATAATGTTGAGCTGCAACATAGTAGAAATATGATTATCATTCGTGACAACGACAAGCTTTCATTGATTAATACTGTGAGACTAGATGATAAAGGATTAGCTGTACTTGATGCACTGGGTAAAGTCAAAAATGTAATTCGAATTGGAGCCTTTCATGGTAGAGATGATGCCTTTTATCTTGATCGCTATCATGCAAAATTATGGGCATTACAAAAAATGACTCACGAAAATAATCAGGTGACGGATGTTCAACTTATCATAAATGGACAAATGCCATTTCCTAATTGTTCGATATTTATTTTTGAAACATCAAAGCATCCAGAAGGAATATTACATATTGATCAACAAGGTGGAATTTTGATTACGTGTGACAGCATAAAAAACTGGTTAGCTTCAGACACTTTTTTTAACACTGAAACTGCAAAATTATATAAAGAACAAGGTTTATTTGGAACGGCAAGTATTTCAAATGTTTGGAAACAAGCTTGTGACGT
>Ga0207151_1075_pt1 | contig 22230 bp, 16 predicted proteins | sample Alteio_BWMinHeat_29_FD_153523 | JGI IMG/M metagenome (GOLD analysis project Ga0207151, IMG submission 153523) | Enriched cells from forest soil in Barre Woods Harvard Forest LTER site, Petersham, Massachusetts, United States -... | ecosystem: Environmental > Terrestrial > Soil > Temperate forest >... | reverse complement strand
GAAGGAGACAAGGCCGAGGTTGTGGTGCACGCTTCGGTGGGATTTCAGCAAGAGTATTTGGAAAAGTATCGCAGATTGCCAGCGAAGGCGGCGTGGACGCAGCGGGTGTTACACAAGGACTGTGAGTTCTTCCGCATGGAAGATGAACCGGACCCGGGAGTGCGGCAAAGAATGGCGGAAGGCGGCATCGCGAACAGCATCACTATGGCGCTGCCGGGAAAAGACGGGCCGCTCGGGCTCATCGTCATCGGTTCCACCCGAAACGAACAGTTTCAGGCTGACGAAATCTCGTACCTGTTGAACATAAGCAACTTGTTGGGGTTGACGCTGCAGAACGTACGATTGTTCGAACAAGTTGCGACCGTTCAGCAGCAGTGGGCATACACATTCGATTCGATCGGCGACCCGATTTTGGTGCACGACCGGCAAGGGCGAATTCTTCGCTGCAACTTGCGGTTGGGGCATCTGCTGGGGAGGGATTCGCAAGCGCTTGTTGGGCGCGGGGTGACGGACCTGCTGGCGCGAAAGAATTTGTCTTACGAGATGTGTCCGTATTGCGAAGGTGTTGCCGGGGAAGGGGATGATACGGACCCGTGGCTGCAGGGTTATTTTCTTGCCTCGAATTCTACGTTCACTGATCCGGCGGGAAATCTGCTCGGGACCGTGCATGTTTTGAAGGACATCACGGAAAGAAAGCGCGCCGAAGAAAAGTACCGCACGCTCGTCTCCAGCGTGCAGGAAGGCGTTTTTATTTCGACGCCGCAGGGGCGATTCCTGGATTTCAACGAGGCGATGATGCGTATGACGGGCTTTGAGAACCGCGAGGAAATGCTGGCGGTCGATATTCCCGGCGCCATGTATGCAAATCCCGCGGACCGCGACCGGTTAAAAAAGTTGCTTCAGGAACATGGCACAGTGGCGGACTTCGAATTCGAAATGAAGCGCAAGGACGGCGAAATTCGGACGGTGCTGGAGTCATCCATCGCCGTGAAGGACGCCGCGGGGAATGTAACGGCTTATCAGGGATTTCTTCTGGATATCACTGAACGGAAGAGAGCGGAGCAGGAAATCCGCCGGCGCAACCGGGAGCTGCTGGTACTGAACTCCATCGGACAGTCGCTGATGGAGTCGATGGACTTGGGAGATTCGCTGCATCGAACGCTGCGGCAGATGGCCGAGCTGTTCAGTCTGGACGCCTGCGCGCTGTACCTATTTGACGAAGCGGGGACAAAGATCCGCCGCGTGGCGGCGGTCGGACACCGCTCGGAGTATGCCAGGAATTTTCCTCCGGTCGCTCTAAAGCCAGACCTGCTCCAGCACATCAAGGCGGTGCACGCGACATTTCTTTCGGTCCAGGGACTGCCGCTGCCCGCAGTATTTCGCGAAGCGCAGAGGAAAGAAGAACTTCTGTCTGCCTATATCGTGGTGCTCTGGTCAAAGGACCGCGTTATCGGCGGGCTGACGGTGGGGAGCCGTACGCCAAAGGAATTTTCGCCGGCGGATGTCAACCTGCTGATCGCGGTCGGGAGCCAGCTCTCAAGCGCCATCGAACGCACGACGCTTTACGAGGAGGCACGGCAGGCGTACGAGAACTTGCGCCGTACGCAAGAGCAGCTGTTGCACAGCGAGAAGATGGCGGCTGTCGGGCAATTGATTTCCGGGGTGGCGCATGAGCTCAACAATCCACTCACAGCAATTCTTGGCTACAGCCAGTTGCTGATCTCGAGCGGACAGATGGGGGCGCAAGGAATCGAATACTCCGAAAAACTCTACAAACAGGCGCAGCGCACGCACCGCATCGTGCAGAACTTGCTTAGCTTTGCCCGCCAGCACAAGCCGGAGCGCGTCCCAGTGCAGTTGAATCTGATACTGGAGGAGACCCTGGCGCTGCGCGACTACGATTTGCGGATGAATCACATTCGCGTGCATCTGGAGCTGGCGCCAGACCTGCCTTATACATCGGCGGATCCTCACCAGCTGCAGCAGGTCTTCCTGAACATGGTCAATAACGCCGTGGACGCCATGCTGGAGCATTCCAACGAAGGAGATCTTTGGGTGCGAACGGGTGCGAACGGAGACAAGCTGTTCATCGAATTTACAGACAGCGGCCCCGGCGTAAAAGACGCGTCGAGGGTTTTCGACCCTTTCTACACCACCAAGCCCGTCGGCAAGGGAACCGGACTGGGTCTCAGCATCTGCTACGGCATCATCTCCGAACACGGGGGATCGATCCGTGTGCGCAATGTGGCTCCGCGAGGGGCCTCGTTTACCATTGAGGTGCCCTATCAGCCCGTAAGGGCCGTGAAGGGTTCCGAGACCGGCCAGACCATCGAACAGGTCAAAGAAGGCCGCATCTTGCTGATAGATCAGGATGATTCTGTACTAGAGGCGGTTGGGGCTATTTTGCGGGAGCGAGAGCACGAGGTCGAAACCGCCAAGACCGCTGCAGATGCGATGGCCGTACTCGAGAAACAAGAGTTCGACTTGGTGTTGGCAGATTTGGACCTTTCCGGCACCGCAGGGCGCAACATACTTCATGACTGGATCGTGGCGCGCAGGCCGCGCTTGGCGAAGCGCTGTATTTGGATGCGCGGAGTCGCGCCACTCGGTCGTCCTCCGTACGAAATGCCCCGCAACGGGAACCACATGCTCCAGAAGCCGTTTAAGGCCGCAGAACTGCTTGCCGCCGTGGATGAGGTGTTAGGGAGTATCCAGCCCGCGCCCATCCATCGATGAGGCCAGCTTTGCTGCCAACGCAGCACGCTCCCCAAGATCTTTCGTGGCAGTTTCCAGGCGGATGGACAACCTGCTGACAACCTTGCTCAACGACCCAAGCTCGGGAAGAGGGGCAAATCCAAGAAAGAATTTCATGCGAATCATTTCATAGCGCCACGAAAACGCCAAACCTAGCTGGAGCCGTTCTAATTCCTGCGCAGCGCCAACCTGTGGCGCCATGGAGGCAATGACTCGCGCCAACCGCCATAACTTCAGGAAATCGCCGCGCAGGCAGGCCAGATAGGCCAATGCGATCTTGCGCCGCTCTCTCCGCACACGGTGGGTCAGTGCCTGCGAGGCTCGCGAAGCAAGAAAAGCGGAATCGTCGGCAGCCAGGGCCTGCCGTACTTGCGGGAAATAGGCCACATGGCGCCGGTCCAGGTCTTCCGCGTCGCCGAAATCAACATCGGCCTGCGCGAGCTCGCGGGGATCTCGCAAGACCCATGCCAGGAGAAGCATCAGGAGAACTGCAAACCCAAAAAGAAGCAAAAGAGGGAGGTTCACTGTGGACGCGCCTCCAGTTTCCAAAGTCGCAGAAGTTTTTCATTGAGTTCGCGTAAACGCTCATTGATTTCTGGCGAAAGCCGCTGATAGATGGAATCCGCGGGCGGGGCGGCTTGCCGGGCCTCGATGGGCAAGGGCTTCCAAAGGGCGGATACCCAAATGAATAGGACCACGATAAAGGAGAGCATGGTCGAGGACTGCCAGATAGGCTGATAGGCATCAAACCATTTTTTAGCAAGGCTTTGCAGGACGGTATTGATCAGAATCTCCGTGCAGGAATACAGGCAAAAGCCTCCGAGGATCCTCTTATAGGCGGCGGAGACTTGAACGGAGTAGTAGCGGAAAAGGAGCAGGCACGCGATGACAGCCGCGGCGAACGTGAGATGATAGCCGCGATTAAGTTCGAACCACCCCGCCGTGCCCCAATCGCCATAGGTTGCCAATGCCACAATAAGTACGACGAGGGCAGAAGTGAAGGCCAATGCTCGCCATGCGAGGCCCCAAATGCCTTGGTAAGGTCTAAGAGTGACCTTGAGAATTTCGGTGGTGGCCAGGGCCTGCGCGATCAGAGTGACGCATTCCGAGTACCAGGCGAGGACCTTGCCTGGTTTAGAATCAATCCCCCAAGTGGAATACACAAACACCAGGAAAGCGACCTGGCATAGATTGAGGGCTGCATACACGGTGAAAAAAGGCAGCTTGCGGAAACTGCCGTTCGCGAGGAGAAGAATCAGCGTGATTAGTTGTAGCAGGGCGCTGCAAGCCCACAGCACGAGGATATAGAGAGGCAAGGTACCCATCTCGGTTGGATGCTAGCATGTCTTGACTGCCCGGTAAACAAACAAGTTGAGGACGTTTGGTCATGAGAGACGCGGCGGCCAAACTTTGGCTGCAAAGATTCCGAGGACGGACTATCGAGTCCCTTCGTGCGATTAAACAGACTGACAAAGCACCAAGATTGCGTTGCTGCGCTTTTCTGACCGCGTGTGGACAGCGGAGCTAAAACTAGGAATTTCCCTAGAAAGGCAGCTTCGCAACTCGCCATACACCCTGCTGGCGAGTTGCGAATCCATCAGCAAGCCGCGAGTTTTACGCCAGCTGTCTGGGCGGAGGTGGAGGAGCGGGAAGAGGTGAGCCGCTGGCTGCCAAGACGCCGAAACCTGGCGGAGGCGGAGGAGCGGGAAGAGGCGAGCCGCTGGCTGCCAAGACGCCGAAACCTGGCGGAGGCGGAGGAGCGGGAAGAGGCGAGCCGCTGGCTGCCAAGACGCCGAAGCCTGGCGGAGGTGGCGGTGCCGGAAGAGGCGAGCCGCTAAGAACTGCGACGGCGACTACAGCTGCGCGATTACTGGATAAGTGTTTGACCGAGCTATTAACAGGGAGTACGATCAACACTACCATGGCAAGCAATGCCAGGTGAATTGAGATGTTTTTCTTCATGGTTAATGCCTCCTGACGGCAACCATGAAGGGGAATCCCAGGAGTCAATGGTAGGGCTCTAAAACGTTCCGTCTTCGGAACGGAGCGATGGAAGAAAATGATCACGCAGCTCCAGCAAAACCGGCGCATCATTCAAGATTTCACGCTGACCACGCTGGCGGGAATTCCTGGAGAATTCAGCAGGCTTACCTATCTGGCCTCGTTGCGCGATCTCTCGAGCGGACGATACGAGCACGCGGGGCTCGCGACGCTGTACCCGGACGAGGCTATGCAACAGGCCCTACAACTCTGCCACGAGCAGATTTTCGAGCGAGTCCTGGAAACCCCGCTGGAGCGGCAAGAAGCGGATCTGAAACAGTGTCTGGAGCGAATGCCATGCGGGCTGTGTGCGGCGCTCGCTCATTGGCGCCGGATGGAAGCCTACCGCGTGTTGATGCCGGAGGGCGCTCCGGGCTACCTCAAGGAGCTTTTCTGCTCGAATCTCCGCGCGCTGCTGGAGATTCTCCAGGAAGCATGCTCCACGGTTCGTTCAGGCGGGTAACCACCCCTACCACGCGACCCACTACCTCGGCCTCTTCCGGAAAACGCCAAGCTTCGGGCACACAGCGGGATAAAGGATGCGGCTGCATAAGCAGGCGCGTCCCGTCTTGCTGAAACCATCCGCAACGATAGCCGCCGCGCAACTCGACGAAATACATGGGGCGGTCGTATTCATTGGCCCAGTTGTCGTCTTCGATGCGCCGAACGCTGATATCCACGAGAACTACACTCCCCGGCCGCAGCAGGGGCACCATGCGGCGGTCCGACGAGCCAATGTATCCGTAACGGTGTCGGGTATGGCCATCGGTGAGCACACCCTCGAGACTGCCCCACTGCTCGACCATGCGCGAGAGCAGTTCGGTTCGCTTTGGATCGAAAGCCGGATCGAATCGCAAAGGCGTCTTCAGAGATACGGGAGGGGCCGCAAGATGCGTGTGCGGCGCTTGAAAGGCGGCACCGTCAGAGAAACAATCCTCAATAGGAACATCGTACCAGCGGAAGATCTCAAGCGGATTCAAGTGATAGACGACTGCGAGCGTATAAAGCTTATGCAAACCCGGGATAACTCCGCGGTTTTCAATATCCGCCAGGCGGCTTATATGAAGTATCAACTCGGGCCGGCCGCGCCGTGCTGCCAGCTCAAAGCTCGCTCGCTCGACATCGCGATACGTTAAGCCAAGACGTTCACGGGCCTGCCGCAGACGAAGTCCGGGGAGCATGTTTTCCTCGGGAGAGGGCTGGGAGTAACCACGGACAGTATAGCAGAATTACCATTCTGTTAAGGATTCGGAACGCAAGGCTGTGAATTTCTTCGGAAGTATTTTTCATTCGAACTAGCAAAACTTGCGCGACATCACTTCTGAGCGCCGGCCATCTTCATTCCTTTTAGACGCTTCTGCGAAGTCCACCGGCAGCGGCGCTGCCCGCGGCGGCACGTTGATCCGAACGACGAATGGGCTGGGAATGGGGATGGATCGCGTTTCCTATTCCGCAGCACTTGGTTTCCCTAGTTGCAGCGGCGCTCAAGCGTTATCTGCTATTCTCGAAAGACTATGTTCCTATTGAGCGAAAGAGTTGCAAAGCGCTTCTGCGCATTCGTGCTGATCGCTTGGTGGTTTGTCGATGCTGGCACGTTCCGGGCGCAACAGGCTGCGACCGCGCCTGCCGCTGCAGCTCAGCCGAAAGTGAACAATGCCGAATTTGTGGCTACGGCGGATGAAGTGCTTCAGCAAGTGAGCGAGATCACCGGACTTAAGTTGCTTACACCTGTGAAGAAGACGCTGCGATCCCGGGATGAGATACGCGCCTATGTCATCCGGGAAATGGATGAAGAGAAAAAACCGGCGGAGCGTTATGCGGAGGCACGAAGCGCCGAAGCCTTTGGCCTTCTTCCCAAGGGATTCGATCTGGATAATTTTATGATTGACTTGCTGACCGAGCAGATCGCCGGGCTCTACGATCCCAAAGCCCGGGAATTCTATATTGCCGATTGGATTCCCCTCGATGATCAGCGCATGGTTATGGCCCACGAGTTGACCCACGCTCTCCAGGACCAACACTTTCAGATCGAGGCGTGGGAGAAAGCGGCGCGGCCGAACGACGACGCGGAACTGGCGCGCGAAGCGGTGCTTGAGGGCAGCGCCATGGCTGCCATGTTCGATTACCTCCTGAAAGGAACGGGACATTCGGTCGAGGATTTACCCGCGATTGATCCCTCCATTTTTGCCGGCGATATGTCCAAATCGCCCAAGCTGCAAGAGGCCCCGCCGTTTCTGAAGGATGCAATGATATTCCCCTATTTTGGAGGGTTGACCTTTTCCACAGCGATCTTAAAGCCGACGGGGTGGAACGGTCTGTCGGCGGTTTTTAGAAAGCCGCCGCTCTCCACACAGCAGATTATGCATCCGGCCCTTTACAAGTCCGGGCAGGCCCCCGCGCAAGTCACGATACCTTCCGTCGACAAACTCCTTGGCCCGGAGTGGACGAAAATTGATGAGAACGTGATGGGGGAATTCGGCTGGAAGGAAATATTGAAGCAGTTTCTGGGTGAGGAGAGAGCTACACCGCTTGCCGCAGCGTGGAGTGGAGATCGCTACGTGCTCTACGAACAAAAACAAAGCAAACGGCTGATCCTGATGGCGCGGCTGCACTTGGACAGCGAAGAACATGCAGGGCGGTTCTTTGGGCAATACTCGGAAGGGCTCGAGAAAAAGTATGGTGTACACGAGAGCGCACCGCGTTCGCCGAATTTCCTTTCTTTCGAAACCCCAGACGGTGGCGTGTACTTGCGGTGTGTCGGTACGGAATGCATTTCGGTGGAAGGCACGAGCCGGGCTGTATTTGACGGCGTCAATGGAATGATGGGATGGCCGGCGGCGCCGGCCGCGTCCAAGGCGGCCGCCACCGCATCTGGATTCGCGGCAAACGCTGTTGCGTTCGCGAAGAAATAGGAATTGTGGCTGCGCTCCGCGTAGTTTGGAATGAACGTTGGTTCGAAACTTCGCTAAGTGCCCGGGCTGAGTGGTTTAGGAATTCATAAGACACAAGTCGGTCGCTCCACGATTCGCGGATTTGTTTTTGGTCTTGCCTTCCAGGCGGTTGATGCGAACTAACAATTTCTCAGCGAGGCGCGTCGCGCGGGCTACGGCGTATGGGTCGCGCGTGTGAATGCGCAGGTGCTGAAGTTTCGCCAAGCCCAGGCGCGCAAATGCCGTGGCGCGCACGGGATCTTTGGCGCGACGCTCGTAATGAATGGCGAGCTGTTCACAAGCCCGGACACCATCCTGTGGGTCAGTAGTGAGTTCGAGCCAGAGTGCCGCTGCCCGCGCGTGATCGCCGCGGCGTTTGGCGAGCAGGGCAAGCTCGCGTCGTGCGCGAGGGAGGAACTCGGCGGGAAGGCCGAGTTCGAGCGCCTGCGAACAGGCGACATGAGCGCGATCGGAATCGCCGCGCCGCTCGAAGAAACGCGACAGGCCGAAGAGATCCAGGCCTTCGATTCCGTCGCGATCAGTGTGTTGCGACGCGATGAGCGTGTTGATCTTGCCAAAAAGGGCGGCCAGGCCGCGGAGATCCATCTGGTTGTGGCGAACGATGCCCAAGATTGGATCGCAGGGTCCGCCGCGAAGATAGTCGAAGTAGTACTGCGGTATCAGTGCGGAGGCGATGTCATCTTCGCGATGCCAGCCGAGGTGCGGCGCATCGAGAACGCGCCGCTCCAGCTCGACGAGGCGGACGGAGCCCAGGCGCAGCTTCCAAAGAGCCCGTGCGGGATGAAGCAGATCAAGATGCGCGGCCAATCGCGGCGTGGAAATGGAGCGGGTCATCGCGAAGCGATTTTCGAGCAGCGGCCAGTCGAAGGATTTTCCATTGAAAGTGACGAGAACAGGACGGTCGGCAAGACGCGCGGCGAGTTCGTGAAGGAGAGAGTGCTCTTCGGTGAAATCGCGCATAAAGAATTGTTCGACTTGCAGGCCGCCGGCGTCCCACCAGGCGATGCCTACCAGAAATGGATAGGTGCCCGTGCCGCCGGCAAGACCTGTGGTTTCCGTGTCCAGGAAGAGCCATTTCGCGGGATCTTCGAGGGCGGCCCGCGTGCGGCGAGACATCTCGACGTCACGTGTGCGGGAGAGAAGTTCGAGCGCGACGGCGGACGGCTCGGCAAATTCGGGCGTGGAAAACCAGTTGCGAATGGCAAGGTGCTCGCCAAAATGATTTTTTGCCACGCCTGCGCCCAGGAGATGGGCGATGGAATCCTCTTGATCCGGCGCGCGGAGAGGCGCTGGACGTGATGGCACAGAACGAGCGGGCCTGAGCGCGGCGAGGCGAGAGAATTTGTCGGTTGCCGCAGCCATCTAGCCACACAACCTGTCGAGAATGGCGAGAGCGGCTTCTTTGGCCCGCGGGGCGAGGTCGCCCGCGGGGCCGACGCAGGAGGGGCAGCCTTCCTCGCACGTGCACGCCGCGATCAACTCGCGCGTTCTGCGAAGCAGCAGATCGTGAGCGCGGAAGAGCGGTCCGGAAAATCCAATGCCGCCGGGATAGGCGTCGAGCAGATAAAGGTTAGGCTCGAAAAATTCTTTCAGCTTCGCGGCGGAAGCATCTAGGGTGCCGGAAGGCATGAAGTCATCCACCTCGGTGCGGGAATCAGGAGCGGGTGAACGTTCGCCGATGGCAGTTCCTAGATCACGGCCATCGCACATAAGCAACAGCGTCGCGACAGACCGAAGCGCATGCAAAAGCCCGAACATGCCGCTCTGCCGCTCGCTCACGGCGTACGGCAGCGAATCGAGCAGCGGCCTCTCTAAAGTGATCCAGTACGAGGTGGTGTGCATCTCGTTCTCGGGGAGCTCGAGCTTACCGTCGCCAATATTTTCGTTGGTGAAGAACTTTATTTTTTTGAAGCCGACGACTTGCGAGCGGACGAGGACATCGCCGTGCGAATGTGAATTCGCGGAAGCAGCGGACGCGTCGGACGTCTCGGTAGCCTCCAATACGCGGACCTGGGTGTAGCGGATTGCGTCGGTATAGTAGTCGACGTCCACCTGTTTCACGTAGGCCTTGCGCTCTTTGAAATCGAGATGCTCGACGTGGTACTGCTGCCCGCCGTGAATGTAGATCGCTTTTTCGTGAAGAAAAACCAGCCCGCTCGTAAAATCCACTTCGCCAATGACACTCGGCACGCCAGTGACATCGATGATGATGAAATTGTCGCTGGTTATCGACCGCAGGCTTATCGTGTCGGCGGGATAGGCTTCGTGGGTCCAGTGATAGTGATCTCCGGCGAGGTGCAGGTAGCCGGCGTCGGCAAGGCGCGCGCAAAGGTCCGGAACGTCGACTTCGCCAAATCGTTCGCCAGGTGCGATAGGCAATTCGAACGCAGCACACTTCAGGTGATTGAGCAGGATTTCAAGATTGTCCGGTTGGATGAACGCATGCTCCGGCGTGTTGCCGAAGAAGTAGTCCGGGTGGCGGACCATGAATTGATCGAGCGGCGACGAGGAAGCGACCAGCACGGCGCAGGAGCTGCCACTGCGGCGTCCGGCGCGCCCCGCGCGCTGCCAAGTTCCAGCGATCGAACCAGGGTAGCCCGCCATCACGACGGTGTCGAGGGAACCCACGTCGATCCCCAATTCCAGTGCACTGGTCGTCACGACGCCGCGGATGCGGCCGCCACGCAAGCCTCGTTCGATTTCGCGGCGTTCGTTCGGCAAATAACCGCCGCGATAACCGCGAATCGTTTCCTGCCTGCCAGGTGGCTGTGGATTCGCACGCTGGAGATAGGTCAGGAGAATCTCTGTCTGCAGACGCGAATTGGCGAACACCATGGTTTGCAGGTCGCGCTTCAAAAACTCCTGCGCGACGCGCGACGTTTCATTGATATAGCTGCGGCGAATGCCGAGCGCGCGATTGACAACGGGCGGGTTATAAAAGACAAAAGTTTTTTCGCCCGCGGGAGCCCCGTTGGCGTCTAGCACTTCCACTTCTCTTTCGAGCAACCGCGTGGCAAGTTCACCGGGGTTTGCAATCGTCGCCGAACAACAAATGAATTGTGGGTCACTGCCGTAAAAGTTCGCAATGCGTCGCAAACGCCGCAGTACATTCGAGAGATGGCTGCCAAACACGCCGCGGTAAGTGTGAAGTTCATCGATCACCAGGTAGCGAAGATTCTCGAACAAGCGAGTCCACCGCGTATGATGCGGCAAAATGCCGGTGTGCAGCATGTCCGGATTTGTGAGCACCACGTGACCCTTTTCGCGGATCGCTCGGCGCGCGTCTGCTGGCGTGTCGCCGTCGTAAGTGAAAACGCCGAAGCGGTTGTCGAGGCGCTGATTGAGGTCGTAAAGCTCTGCAAGTTGATCTTGCGCCAGCGCCTTAGTGGGGAAGAGATACAGCGCGCGAGTGTCCGGATTCTCGAGAATTGCATTCAATATCGGCAGGTTGTAACAAAGCGTCTTCCCGGAAGCGGTGGGTGTGACGACCACCACGTTCTTGCTCGTGTGCACGGCTTCGGCGGCGATGGCTTGATGCGTGTATAGCTGTCGAATGCCCTTTGCGCCATAAGCAGCCGCGAGATCGGCCCGAACCCAGGCGGGGAATTCCGCCCACTGCGCCTGGCGCGCGGGAAAGTAGCGCACCGCGGTCAGCACATCGCCGTTGACGTCCCGTGAGGCAAAAACGTCTAACACTTCGCGGACGCGAGAGAGCGAGGAGCCGACCTGTGGTCCGAGCGAGCCAAGAGCCGTATGCCGCACGGCGAGGGAATGGGATGTCAAGAACTCCTCCTGGGATTCGCCTTTTGTTCGCCAGCGTAACATGCGGTTAAAGCGGGGGCAAGAGAGAATTTGTGACTTGAACCATCGTTTGGCCGCTCATTGCTCGTAAACCCTTTAGATTAGTTGTCACTTAAAGCATGAGTTGGCCTAGAAATAAAGCATGAGTTGGCCACGAGTGCGACATTGTCTCGCAGGAGCGACCTTAAATGCGTTGAAGGGGCCCGCGTTCATGAAAGGTGGATATGGACGCTAAGCTCCCTATCGTCCGCAGCATTTTTTGAATTTCTTTCCGCTCCCACAAGGACAGGGCTCATTCCGTCCGACTTCAGGGGCTTTTCGAATGGGAGTGCTCCAGCCAAGCTTGACCTTGCGGTGTTTGTTCTCTTCAAAGCACGCCCACCAACTCATCTCTTTTTCCGCGTCATCGATCAATCGATACCGCTCCTTTAGCGCTTTCATGGCGGCTTCTTTGCCGACGCCGAGCGCACCTTCGATGTCCTCCCGGATGTAGAATGGATCAATTAGCCCCTGCTCGTGGCCCCGGCGAAGATCTTCTCTCACTTCTTCTGGCCACAGCTCCGTGCAACGACTGGCCAACCTATCCCAAACAAGGCTATAAGTCGGTTCGAGCGTGCGGAACAAACCTTTGAAGTAGGCCATCACTTCGTCCCGGCTTCGCTTCCCGCAGGCCACCAGTGTCACGAGACCCTTGAGGGCCGCTGAGCGGACATATTCGTTTGCCCGCTCGTTTTCCACGAGCGAGGCCATGCCGGTCATGTCCCCGTCCGAAACCGAAGCAAGAATGCTGTCCAAGCCTTCGGTCACGGTGTCGCCTGCCAAGTCCAAAGACAACTCGCCGGGAGCGGAGAACATTTGAACCAGGAGGGGATAAGCCCGTGTTTCGCGAAACTGGGCCAGCAGATACATGGCATAGAGGTGAATCATGCGCTTCGGATCGCGTACGAATGATTGAGGATCCCGGACCGCAGACGCAAGAACCTCTAGAAGCGGAGGGATGATCTCGTCGCGATGAGCGACCGCTTCCCGAACGGCGGACCTGGCAAAGTGGCCCTCGTTCCGCTCAAGGTGCGAGAGGATTTCTTGAACTTCCATAGGATTCCCCATAAACCTACTACAGACTCAAACGGCATAGTAGGGTTGCCGCCCGTCGCGATCTCGCACACTGAGCTCACCAGGTTGCCAGACGGTCTATGGACGATCCTGGATATCGTGGCCAACTCATGCTTTATTTCCGGCCAACTCATGCTTTAAGTGACATTAGTGCGGAACCTTTACTCAGCCTGACTCGTATTTGGACAAGGGGGTGCTGTCCACTCCGGCCTGTCCGTCCGGTAAGGAGCTGACCCGATGCCTCTCTGTGAACTGCGAATTGCGCTTCGCCATCTGCTGAAGTCTCCCGGCTTCACGACCGCGGCCGTGCTGATGCTCGCGCTGGGAATCGGAGCCACGACCGCCATTTTCTCTATTGTGGAAGGCGTGCTGCTGCGTCCGTTGCCATTCCCGCATCCCGAAAGGCTGATAGTGCTGTCTGACATCTTGCAAGGAGGCAATGGCGAGGCCGGCGTCACGGCTCCCGATATTCGCGCCTACACTCGGGACACGCACAGCTTCGAAGCTCTTGGTGGGTATCAACCGGTGGGTTACGAACTGTCCGGCATTGGAGAGCCAGCGCAGGTAAATGCGGCTCGGATGTCAGGCGGGGTGTTTCCAGCCCTTGGAGTCGCGCCCCTGATGGGTCGATTCTTTACGCAGCAGGAGGATGACCGATACGAGCAGGTAACAATCGTCAGCTACACGCTCTGGCGGAGCCGAATGCACGGCGATGCGCACGTATTGGGAACTAAGATTCTACTCGATCGCAAGCCCTACATCGTGATCGGGGTAATGCCGCGAGATTTTGAATTCCCCCTGGTGCCGGGACACCTGAACAACAGTGAGCTGTGGGTTCCCATGAGCTTCACCGAGCAGGAACTCACGACCGGAGCGGCATCCTGGAACTTCGCCATAGTGGGACGGCTTAAGGCACGAATCACTGCAGCGCAGGCGCAGAGCGATGCGGAGCGCGTTGCTCGGGAGACGATGCGCAGCTACCCCCCGTTCATGTCGAGTTTGCGCATTCAGGCAGTGGTGCGCTCTCTCCACGAACAGACCGTTGAGCAAGCTCGCCGACTCGTACGGACGCTGTTTCTGGCCACCATGGTTGTGCTGCTGATCGCCTGCGCCAACCTTGCTGGACTGCAGCTAGTCCGAGGCATCCGTCGTCGGCGCCAGATCGCGTTGCAGATGGCACTGGGGGCACCCGCTGCTACGCTGCTGCGCGAGGCGGTACTCGAAAGCCTCTTGCTGAGTATTACTGGAGGCGTGTTCGGTGTGGGTCTAGCGGCTATCGTGCTGCGAGTGGGCGTGCGCCTGCTGCCTGAAACGTTGCCTCGTCTTCAGGAAATCAGACTCGACGGCCGGGTGGTGCTGTTCGCAATCGTGCTCTCGGTGCTGACCGGCATCGTTTGCGGATTGGCTCCGGCCTTCGCCGCCTTGCGGACGACCGTCAACGAGGCCCTTAAGGAAGGAGGGCGCACGGGCACGGTGGGCGGAGGGCATGTGTGGCTTCGCTCCTCGTTGGTGGCTGGTGAAATCGCCATCGCGCTGGTCCTGTTGGCGGCTTCCGGATTGTTGCTGCGGAGCTTTGAGAAGATGCTTGCCGTCGATCTCGGCTTCCGCCCGGACCATGTCCTCACGGCTTCCTACTCGCTGCCGCAAAAACAATACGCAACCCAACCAGCGGTGGATGAGTTCAATCACGAACTGATTCGCCAGCTTAGGCAGCTTTCCGGCGTGAAGTTTGCGGGGCTGACCTCGTTTCTGCCGGCTTCGGGCGGCAACAGCAATACGGTATTCGACGCGGAAGGCTATGTCGCACCCAAGAGCGCCGGCATGAATCTCGCCACGCAGGTGACGGTGGAGGGTGACTATCTGCAGGCGATTGGTGTTCCGCTTCTGTCCGGGCGTTATTTCACCCCAGCGGACACAGCGGACACACAACTGGTCGCGATCGTAAACCACAAGCTCGCCGAGCACTGCTGGCCCGGTTCAGACCCGGTCGGCAAGCGTCTGCGCCTGGGGTTGCAAGAAACGAAGATACCGTGGCTGACGGTTGTGGGTGAAGTTGCGGACGTAAAGGAGGCGTCGCCCGACGTACCTAGCAAACAACAGTACTACCAGCCGGTCGAACAGTATGAGAAATCCATAGGACCATTCGCCTCTCCTACAGACCTAAACGGAAATGGAGGCTCTGTCGTCGTGCGCACGGCGATGGAGCCCGAGCAGATGGCGAATGTTCTGCATGCGACAGTCCGCTCGATTGACCCTCAGTTACCCCTCGCTCAGGTCCAAAGCATGGAGCGCGCGGTTTCCTATAGCGAAGCTCCTCGCCGCTTTAACACCGTATTCATCTCTGCTTTTGCCATGGCGGCGGCGCTGCTGGCGGCGCTCGGCATGTACAGCGTCATCGCCTTCTCGGCTGCTCTGCGCGCACAAGAGATGGCCATCCGCATGGCTTTAGGGTCGCAACGAGCCGGCATTCTGCACCTCGTCTTTGCATCTGCAGCGAAAGTGGCTATGCTCGGGTGTGCGACAGGACTGTTGGGCGTGGCTGCGGCTTCCCGGCTGCTGGGCTCTTTCCTGTTTGGCGTCAGTCCATTCGATCCGCTGGTGCTGGCGCTGGCCGCAGTTTTCGTACTGCTGCTGGCTGGGTTGGCTTCGCTGCTGCCCGCGCGGCGCGCAGCTTCCGTCGACCTCATGAGCATGCTGCGGGCGGAATGATATTAAGGCCGAGCGTCATCATCCCCTCGAAATACCGATCGAGATCTCGACGGTTCAGTTAGCCGACCGGAAACTGGCGGGAAGTTGTCGGCCGATGAATAGGCCCATCAACCAAAAATGAGGAAATCCCCACCGGTTGCAAACCTTCGTTCCCAATCACTGGAACCGAATCCGAGCCGGGAATTGTACGGCCCTAACAACGCGTCCTACCTAGCAGCGGTAGGACCATCTCGTACCCATCGACTGTGGAAAATTTCCACTTCTGTACTTCCGGCCAAGCGATGGTTCAAACCCTTGGATCAGAATTTTGGCGTATGTTGGATCTAAAGGACTTCCGGATCTGTTGTCAACGGCCAAACGATGGTTCAAAAACGGCCAAACGATGCCTCAAGTCACAGAATTGCGTGTTATTCCCTGGAGCTGCGCGAGGGTGTTCGCGGATCGAAATTCCTATGGCGGTGGCCAAGTCTTGCCCCCCGCGGTTTAGATTGTAATATGCGGTGTCGCAGCGAGTCATAAGGCGGCGCGCCGGGTGGGGTTGACGACCGCCTCCGCAAGCAGAAATGGCCGAGCTTACGGTGCGCTTTGCCAACGAGCAGCCTCCCACCTCCCCAAAAAGCCCTGACATTAAACGCTGAACCAATTTCCCGACGCCGCTGCCCGGTATAATGTCCGGCGACTATGGACTGGACTCCTTCGTCGGTCATCGGCTGGCTCTTTGATTCGCGAAACGGTCCGTCGGATCGCTTCCTGTCACGCTGGATTTTCCTGCGCGCGCTCGGCGCGATTTATTTTTCTGCTTTTTTCTCGCTCGTATTTCAAATCCGTGGTCTCATCGGCCCCGAAGGAATTCTTCCCGCCGGCGAATATCTGAAGAGCGTAGCGGAGCAAGTCGGCCACGCCCGGTACTGGTATGTACCAAGCGTTTTGTGGTTTTCGAGCGGCTCATACATGCTAGCGGGTCTGTGCTGGGTTGGCATCGCAGCGGCGGTGTTCCTTGTCCTCAATCTATGGCCGCGCGGAATGCTCGTCGTCTGCTTCGTGTGTTTTCTTTCGTTTGTCAGCGCGGCGCGAGATTTCTCGGGATACCAGTCCGACGGAATGCTGCTCGAGGCGGGATTCCTCTCACTCTTTCTCGCGCCGGGTGGGCTCCGGCCGGGACTTGGAGAGAAGCGGCCTCCAGCACGAGCTGCTTTATATCTGCTGCTTTGGGAATGGTTTCGCATCTACTTCGAATCAGGTGTCGCGAAGATGGCCAGCGGCGATCCGGAGTGGCGGAACTTCACGGCGATGGATGACTATTATCAGAATGGTCCGCTGCCAACTTGGATCGGCTGGTACGTGCAACATTTTCCGCACTGGTTTCACGGCGCCACAGCATTCCTCACGCTGGCGCTCGAACTGGTTTTGATTTGGTTGGCCTTTCTGCCGCGCCGTTTTCGAATCGCTCTTTTTTTTGTCGTGACGCCTTGGCAGATCGGCATCATTCTGACGGCCAACTACACGTTTTTGAATTATCTCGTTCTCATCCTTGCGTTCCTGTTGCTCGATGACCGTTTCCTGATGCGATTCTTTCCACGGCAATGGAAAGGGCCTCTTCTCGATCTACCGCTTACCTCTGCTGGCCATCCGCATTCACCTGCGAGTGACCAACTTTTGGTTCTGGCGCCAACGAGTCCATCGATAGACGAGGCTCCCGCGAGCAGACCTGCTTCGCTCGATGCGTGGCAGAAAAATCGCTTCTGGCTCGCTCCGCTGCGGGTTGCCTTAACCGCTGTTTTGCTTTTATGGATTTTCTACGCCACCACCGCTCAGATGCTCTGGATGATCATGTCCGCGCCACTTCCGACTTCGCCCGTAGCCCTGCTTGATCCCTTTCGAATCGCCAACCGTTACGGCCTGTTCGCCGTAATGACGCGAGGCCGCTATGAAATCGAGTTCCAGGGCTCGAACGACGGCCAAACCTGGATCGCCTATCCATTTCGCCACAAACCGCAGGAGCCGAGCAAGCCTCCCCGCATTTACGCACCCTATCAGCCGCGACTGGACTGGAACTTGTGGTTCGCGTCTCTCGGCGAATGGCGCGACAATCCGCTCGTGTTGCGCACGCAGCGAAGGCTGCTTTCCAGAGATCCTGACGTGCTCGCGCTGTTTGCCGCAAATCCTTTCCCGCAGGCACCTCCCCGCCAAGTGCGCGCAGTCCTCTGGCAATACTGGTTCACCTCCATGGCGGAAAAAAGAGAGCACGGATTGTGGTGGCGGCGAGAGCTGCTCGGACTTTACGCACCGGCGGTTCGACTGGAACCCGGGGGCAAGATCGGCGTCACGCAATGGCCGGAGCCAATGCCTCCTCACGAATAAGTCGCGCGTTTTCTGCTTCGCGGGAAGCAATTTGTCAGCGGCGAAGCCGAAGGATGAGAATCGCCCCGGTGAAGAACAGCACAGTAGAGGTGGCGAAAGCAACTTCGACGGAAACGGCGCTCCAAAGAAAGCCCACCATTAGGCTTGAAAGGAAATCACCGACGGCGTTAACCGCGGCAAGCGTGCCGAAGGCCATGCCGTGCTGTTCTTTGGGCACAAGTTCGGCTGCGACGGAATCTTCGAGAGCATCCTCGGTACCGACATAGAGCCCCGCTAAAACGAAAATCACGACGAGCAGCCACAACGAATGCGTCCCTGTGGAGAGCAGCAGCGCCGTGATTCCAGCCAGCGAGTAGCCGGCTGCGAGAACAATCTTGCGTTGGGGAAGGCGGTCGCTGAGCCAGCCGCTCGCGTACGCAGATCCCGCGGAAAATACGTTGTGCAGCGTGTATAGCACCACCGCGATGCTCGCGGCGCGCGCAAGCCCGTGTCGCGGAGCCAACATGCGCGAAGCATAGAGAATGAGCAGCGAATGCGAGAAATCACCGGCGCCAAATACGCCGACTCCGAGAAGAAAATCCCGGAACGGAGCTGGCAATTCGCGGATGCCCACCAAGAACGAACGCGTCTCTTTTCTAGCTACGGGACGTTCCCGCACCAGCAACCAAAAGGAAGCCACAGCGATCAGACCAGGAAGAAGTGTCCAGAGAAAGACTTTTTGGTAGTTGTGCCCGGTTTTTTCCAGCAGCCACAGCGCAGTGAGCGGTCCGGCGATCGCGCCGACCGTATCCATCAATCGTTCCAGCCCGAAAGCCCGGCCGTAGGCATTTGGCGAGACGTCCGCCGCGAGCAGCGCCTTCTTGGCTGGCGAACGAACACCGCGGCCAAGCCAGGCCGCCGTTCGCCCGATCAGCACGTGATATGCGTGTGTGGCAAATGCGAACGAAGCGGTCGAGAGCGCCGTAAGGGCATAACCGAACACGGCGAGCGGCTTGCGGTTCCTCAGCCGATCCGTGAAATAGCCGGCGCCCAGCTTCGCGAAACTAGAAAGGCCGTCGGCGAGGCCCTCAATCACGCCGAGCCACGCAGGTCCCGCTCCGATCGCGGCAAGAAATGCGGGAAGTACAGCCGTCGCAGTTTCGTGGCTCCAGTCACTAAAAAGACTGGTCAGACCTACACCGAGTACCGTGCGATTCAACCAGGATTGTTTTTCGACACTGCCTGTCATGAGAAAAGAGTCTACCACTCGGGCCGCCAAGCCCCGGACCTTTAGGCCAGGGACGGTGCCGTCGCTCTTCTGTTTCGATTCCCATCGCCAACTATTTCTTGGCGGCTCGATACAGAATTACGCGAACTTTTTCAAGCGTAATCAACCCGCCTTCCACCATTTCGTCCAGCCTCGGAAGAATGTTCTCGATGCGCTCGGTCGATTCAATGACCTCGACAATGATCGGTAGATCCTGCGACATGCGAAGCAGTTTGTCCGTATGGTAGACACTCGACCCGCCGTAGCCGCCCACGCCTCGCAGCACCGTCGCGCCCGAAAAGCCTTCCCTGCGCAGCAGCTCAACGATGGCCTCATGCAGCGGTTTGCTGTGCCACTTGTCCGACTCGCCTATGTGAATGCGCATCAAGGTGCGCTCGCCTTCGAATTTTTGGTGTGTCATCGCGGCTCCTAGAACCGGTTCGCCAGCCGAATGCCCGCAACGGACAAAAACAAACCAGCAATCACGCTGGCAGCCACGTACGTCGTAGCGCGCAGCCACTCGCCGTCCTCCAGCATTTTCGCCGTCTCCCAGCCGAAGCTGGAAAACGTGGTGTAACCTCCGAAAAAACCAACAGCGATGGCCACGCGCCAGTCCGGCGAAATAACCATGCGGTTCAACGTAAACTGCCCGATTAAGCCCAGAAAAAAACACCCGGTGAGATTGACAACAAGCGTGCCGTGCGGAAACGCGCTTCCGGCGCGCGTCTGGATGACGCCCTGCAGCCCATAGCGCGCGAGTGTGCCAACTGCTCCAAAAAGTGCAATCAATGAAATACGCAAAATATCTCCAATCCCGCGGTGAACGCGGCGCGCAACAAAAAAACTCCTGGAGCCGCGTGGCTGCCAGGAGTCATCAGAGCCAGCTGGTTACGCCGGCCCGGTTCAGGCGAACTCCATCGCCTTCGAGTTCACTTTCCACAAAAAGTCTACGTCCGTCGGCTCTTTGAAGCAACCTCCCAAATTCACATTGGTACGTCATCTTTTGAGACCGCGCGGCGGCGGGCTTGCCCGGCCCGCTAGGACCGATGCAGAGGGCGTCGCACATATCCTGTTGCTCGGGCCAAGGAGACTTACGGACGGGCGTAAGCCACGAGGGCAATTTGAGCTGATCTTCGGCGTACAACGGCGTCAGGCTGCCTTGCGGGTATCACCTCTCGAGGAGTCAGATAAGACCAGTCCCGTGCTGAAGATGCGCACCCAAGTCAACGCGGTGCCCCTCTCCGCTAACTCCCCGTGAACGACGCCACGCCGGCCAGCTTGACTTGCCAGCGTCTGCATCGCACACTAATTTTATGGCCCACACGTATCTACTCTTTGATTTCGGCACGGACGAAGAGAAAGCCCAGCTGGCCCGCCACAAGCTCGAGGGCTGGAAGCAGGCCTTCCGCCTCGACAAGAAGCTGCAATACAAGCTCGAACGCGCCGAGGACGAGGCGGACACGAAGCCAGACGACGCCCCCAAGGCCGCCGAGACGCCGAAACCCGAAAAACCAAAGGCGAAAACCAAGGCAAAACACAAGTCCAAGGAAGCCGAAGCCCCCGAAGAAGCTCCGCTCGCCAATGGCAAAGTAAACTTGCTCGTCCGGCTTTATTTTTCGGGCCACGAAAAACTCACCGAGCAGCGCTGGCTCGATCGCATTCCATCCGAGGAGCCATTCAAGGAAGCTTCACCGCGTGTTGTACGCCAGGGCGAAGACCAGTTCGACGAAGTCGTGAAACAGTTCGATTCTCTGGGATAACTTTGCCAAAATATCTGGTCCCGGCCAGACTTCGGGTATAATACATCCCCGCAGAGGCAAAACCGCGCTTCACAACGAGGGCAGAACGAATGGCGTTACAAACGCGCGCCAAACTCAACAAGCTTGATGCTCCCAAGTTGCACGGCCTCGATCACCAAACCCTCATCCGCATTTACCGCACGATGTATCTTTCCCGCAGGCTGGACGACCGTGAGATCCAGCTAAAACGCCAAAACAAAATTTACTTTCAAATCTCCGGAGCGGGCCACGAGGCAGTGACCGCGGCTATGGGGCTTCTTCTTCGTCCGGGCACAGATTGGCTCTATTCCTACTATCGCGACCGCGCACTCTGCCTGATGCTTGGCGTCAAGCCGCTCGATATGCTCCTGCAAGCGGTCGGCGCCCAGAACGATCCCAGCTCCGGCGGCCGCCAGATGCCATCGCACTGGGGCCTCCCCAACTTGAACATCGTCAACAAGTCGTCCTGTACCGGAACGCAATTTGTGCAGGCCGTCGGCGCCGCTGAAGCCACGCTGTATTATGAGAATCATCCGAAAGCTTTGGCTCAAGCCCAAAAAGCGCCCCTCGGCGAGCACGTGCGCCACGAGTCCGAGGAAATAGTATTCGTCTCGGCCGGCGACGGCGCCACCAGCGAAGGCGAATTTTGGGAATCCTTAAACGCGGCGTGCGCCAAAAAACTCCCGCTGATCTACCTCATTGAAGACAACGGCTACGCCATTTCCGTTCCAGTCGAAGTCCAGACCGCGGGCGGCAGCATCTCGAAACTCATCCGCAGTTTCCCAGGCCTGCACGTCGCGGAATGCGACGGCACCGACCCTCTTGAAAGCTACGCAATCTGCAAAACCGCCGTTCAATACTGCCGGGAGCGTCGCGGGCCATCGCTCGTTCACGCGCACGTAACGCGCCCCTATTCCCATTCTCTTTCCGACGACGAAAAACTTTATAAGACCCCCGAAGAGCGCGAAGACGAAGCCCACCGCGATCCAATTTCAAAGTTCTCGCTCTTCCTCGTCCGTGAAGGCATCCTCGACCAAAAAGAGATCGAAGCCCTCGAATCCGAAGTCGACCAGGAAGTCCGCAACGCGACTGCCGAAGCGCTGGCTGCCGAAGAACCGCAAATTGACTCAATCCGCGTCAACATTTATTCACCTGATGTTGATCCGACCTCTGCTGCCTTCGAAGCGCAGCCGCAACTACACGGCGCTCCGAAAACCATGGTCGAAATGATCGCCGCCACGCTCTCCGATGAAATGGCCCACGACGACCGAATCACCGTTTTTGGCGAAGACGTAGCCGACGCCAGCCGCGAAGAGACCTTGCGACAAGTGAAAGGGAAGGGCGGCGTGTTCAAAGCCACGTCCGGCCTCCAACGCAAGTATGGACACGATCGGGTGTTCAACACACCATTAGCGGAAGCCAGCATAGTCGGCCGCGGCATCGGCATGGCCACCCGCGGCCTCAAGCCCGTCGCGGA
>Ga0207151_1089_pt1 | contig 22395 bp, 15 predicted proteins | sample Alteio_BWMinHeat_29_FD_153523 | JGI IMG/M metagenome (GOLD analysis project Ga0207151, IMG submission 153523) | Enriched cells from forest soil in Barre Woods Harvard Forest LTER site, Petersham, Massachusetts, United States -... | ecosystem: Environmental > Terrestrial > Soil > Temperate forest >... | reverse complement strand
TGAACTGGTGCAGTCGCTGCATCGTGAGTCACGCACAGGCGTAGGCCCGCAAGATCTTCCCCTTCCCCACTTCGCCGCATACATCGAACGCACCGCGCTCAAAGATGCCTTGCAGAAGCTCTTGCTCAGCCCATCCACATATGAGAGAGCAAGTGTCACCGTTTGTCAAGGCATGGGAGGCGTTGGCAAGACGCAGTTTGTCACACACCTGATTCATCAACGCAAAGTGCAGCAACATTTTGGATTAAAGCTGTGGTTTCGCGGATCGGACAGTCGTTCACAACTTGAGACTCAAATCGTTCTACTCGCACGCGAGCTCAGGCTTGTCGATGACAAAACCTCTTTCGAGCAGGCGCAGCAGCGACTGCATCAACATCTCTCTAGCCAAACCAAACCCTGGCTGATTGTTTTTGACAACGCCGATGATCGCGAAATATTGACGCCCTTTCTCCCGCCATCTGGAGGGCATATTTTGATCACAACACGTTCAACAACATGGCCAGGAGCGATTCCCATTGATGTTTTTTCACCCGAAGAAGCGCAGGCATTAGTGGAAAAGCTACTGCAAAGAGAAGAGCCCCTTGCCAAGGATCTTTGTCAAGAGCTGGGTTATTTGCCACTAGGCATCGTGCAAGCATGCGCCTTCATTCGCAACCAGAAACTAACTGTAGTTGCCTATCTCGAGCAGCTGAGAAAGGATGCAGCATTAGTAGAGCGGGATGAACGATTATTTGGCAAGAAGCTCCCTAACTCTCTGCTAAGCCTCTGGCAAGCCACCTTCCAAGCGTTGGCTCCTGAAGCGCGAGCACTGTTAGATGTTGTGGCGTACCTTGCTCCTGAGAACATCCCGCCCATTCTCATGCAAAAACTTGCCTCAACCGAGGCTAGAACCACACTCAAGCAGTACGCCTTGTTGCAGGAGAGCGCGCAAGGCTTTTGCAATATTCATCGTCTTGTGCAGCTCGCTGTGAGATCCAGACAGCAGAAGACAGATACGTTAGCCAAGGGCATGTCTGCTCTCTATGAATTGTATGTCTTGCAGGATCCAAATACTCAAGAAATAGAAACGAATGGTCAATTGTTCGCACATGGAGAGTCTATGCTAGCATATGCCGAGCAACAGGTTGCCTCTTGCCCTGAATTACGAGCCCCCTTTGCAAGAATGTACATTCTGTTAGGCGTCCAGCATGGTGTATTAGCACACCCTAATCAAAGTTGTGATCTTCTGGAAAAGGCTCTAAAGATGGCCCAACAAGCTCATGGCCAAGATCATCCTGATATAGCCATGTCCTTAAACTATCTTGGAGAGGCATGGCGGACATTAGGAGATGGTCACAAGGCATTGCAGTGCCACGAACAAGCTCTTGCTATCAGACAAAAAATTTATGGGATGCAACATTCAGATACAGCAATCTCTCTAAATAATGTAGGAGTGGCTCTACATGGTTTGAGCAATTATCAGAAAGCACTGGAATATTTTGAACAATCTCTTGCTATCGATAGAGTGGTCTATGGCACACAACATGCACGTGTAGCGCAATCTCTTAGCAATATAGGCGGAACTTGGGAATGGCTGGGAGATAGTCGAAAAGCCCTACAGTATCATGAACAAGCATTGGCCATCAGAAAGCATCTCTTTGATGAACAGCACCCTAGCGTAGCTACTTCTCTTAACTGGATAGGGAATGCTTGGAGAACATTAGGAGATTTGCAGAAGGCGCTGCAGTATTATGAGCAGGCGCTAGCTATTCGCAAGAAGGTGTGTGGCGAGCAGCATCCAGAAGTAGCGACATCTCTCAACAATATAGGAGAGGCCTGGAGAGCATTAGGAGATGCTCGGAAAGCGCTGGAGTTCTATGAGCAGGCGCTAGCCATTCGCAAGAAGGTGTATGGCGAGCAGCATCCAGAAGTAGCGACATCTCTCAACAGCATAGGAGTGGCCTGGCATGCGTTAGGAGATGCGCAGAAGGCGCTGGAGCACCACGAGCTGGCGCTAGCCATCAAGAAGAAGGCGTATGGCGAGCAGCATCCAGAAGTAGCGACATCTCTCAACAGCATAGGAGTGGCCTGTAATGCATTAGGGGATGCGCAGAAGGCGCTGCAGCATTATGAGCAAGCGCTTGCTATCGACAAAAAAGTGTATGGCGAGCAGCATCCCCATGTAGCGACATCACTTAACGGCATAGGGAGTGTTTGGAAGGCATTAGGCGATGCACAGCAGGCGCTACAGCATTTTGAACAGGCACTTGCTATCTTGAGGAAAGTGTATGGCGAGCAGCATCCAGAAGTAGCGACATCTCTCAACAAGGTAGGAGCGGCCTGGCAGGCATTAGGAGATTTGCAGAAGGCGCTGCAGCATTATGAGCAAGCGCTGGCCATCTACAAAAAAGTGTATGGCGAGCAGCATCCCCATGTAGCTAATGCATTCAGAAACATAGCGTGCGCCTGGGATACATTAGAAGATAAAAGAAAGGCACTGCAGTACTATGAGCAAGCACTAGACATCAACCAGAAAGTGTATGGCAAGCAGCATCCAAATGTTGCGTGCTCTCTCAATGATGTAGGGGCGACTTATTTCGAGTTAGGTGATAGGAATAGAGCTTTTCACTACTGTGATACTGCCTACCAGATGGCATTGCAATTGCCAAGCATGGGACCCGATCATCCCGATACAAAACTTTGTAAGAAATGGCTGGATCATGCATCCCAACCTGGACGTAAAAAGAAAAAGTGTATTGTGATGTAAACGTTAAAACTCTCAGCAGACAACATTCACAGGCTTTGCTCACAGTCAAAGGGGTTGTTATTCAGTGAGTTCGAACAAATTCTCTCCGGATCTGCGGTTTTTCCACCTGAGTAAATCAAATAAATGAAGACTATGGAACAAGAGGGTTTTGGCGAGAATTGCTGTTTACGTTAATGCTGAAATTGATTTTTATCTCCTAATGATGTAAACAGTTTCGGATGGAAATTGTTGAAGATCCCGCGGCTCAGAAAAATATCGACATATGGCTATCAGGGCATTACGACCCATCTGTCAAAGATGAAATCAGGCAGCTGCTGCGCGACAATCCTAAGGAAGCGATTGATGCCTTTTATACCAAGCTAGCCTTTGGCACAGCCGGAATGCGCGGCTTAATGGGCGTGGGTAGCAACCGCATGAATCCCTATACTGTCAGAGCGGCTTCACAGGCACTTGCAAACTACCTAAGGAAACAGAGTGATTCACTTTCCGTTTTCATTGGATATGACTCCAGGAACAATTCCAATGACTTTGCTATCGAGTCTGCCAAAGTTTTTGCCGGAAATGGCATTCACGTCTATTTGTGCAGGCAACTTAGGCCAACACCGTATGTTTCATTTGGATGTCGTTTTAAACACTGCAGCGCTGCTGTTATGATCACGGCATCGCATAATCCTGCCCGCTACAATGGTTATAAAGTGTACTGGAACGATGGAGGGCAGGTCACTGCGCCCCATGACGAAAATATCATCACAGAGTTCAATGCCATTCAAGATCCTACACAAGTAAAGTCAGTCGCAACTGTAGAACATCCTCTGATTGAATGGGTGGGAGAGGAAGTGGATCACGCTTATTTACAAGCCATTTCTAAGCTACAGCTCTTTCCTGAGCAAAATCGCGCAAAAGGAGATCAGTTAAAGATTGTCTTCACAAGTCTGCATGGGACGGGCATAACACTAATGCCTGAGGCGATGAGATTATGGGGTTTTAACCAGCTCATGCTTGTGGAAAAACAGATGACGTTGGACGGAAATTTTCCTACTGTGAAAGTGCCAAATCCTGAAGAGCCCGAAACATTGAAAATGGGAATTGACCTTTTGAACACAGTGAAAGGGGACTTATTGATAGCTACAGATCCTGATGCAGATCGCGTTGCAGTTGCGGTGCGTTCTGAGAAAGGTGTAGAGGTACTAAATGGCAATCAGATCGCTTGTCTCTGTGCAGAGCATATTTGTGAAGGTCTTTCCAAAGGCAAAGGAATACCTCCTCGAGCTGCTTTCATCAAGACAGTTGTGACCACAGAAATGTTGCGCGTGATAACTGAGGCCTATCACGTCGCATGTTTTGATGTTCTGACAGGGTTTAAGTACATTGCTGAAAAAATTTATCAGTGGGAGCAGGATCCCAAAGGATACCAATTTATTTTCGGATGCGAGGAGTCTTATGGATATCTCATGGGTACCCAAGCGCGCGACAAAGATGCCATTTTAGCCGGAGTATTGATCAGTGAAATTGCCTTGCAGGCTAAGCTAAAAGGCAAAACATTAGTGGGCACCTTAAATGATCTCTATAAGAAATATGGATATTTTTGGGAACAGGTCAAATCGATTCAATTCGAAGAAAGCAAAGAGGGCAAAGAGCGCATGAAGGTGGTCTTAGACGGTCTCTACGGTCATCCTCCAAAGAGAATAGCTGATGTTAACGTCATCAAAATAGATGATTATAAGGTTGGGGAATCTACTGATTTAATAACTGGCAAAAAGTCGCTTATGCACCTTCCTAAAGCCGACATGCTTGTATTTTGGCTTGAGGATAACACAAAGCTTATTGTCCGGCCTTCGGGCACCGAGCCCAAGATAAAAATCTATTGTGGTCTTGTTAAGAAGCACTTTTCAACTGTATCAGACGCAGAAAAAAGCTCCAAGAAAAGTGGTGAGCGCTATATAGCCGAGATGAAAATGCTATTTACAGATCCAAAGACACATTCTTAGGAATCGTAAATTTTACAATTATCGAGGAGAAATGCAGTTAATCTTTTTTCACAAATGGTGCCATTTTGATCCATTTTCTTCTTGCTAAGTGATTACAGATAAATTATAATTATCCATTTAATAGGATTTTATGTTTCCGGCTGCTTTTGCACTTATTCATGAAAGTATGAATCCTGTGGCTTTGGAATCCCTAAATATTGTCAGAAAATGCTATGCACCTTTTGTAGCCACAGCCACACATATCAGGGATCTTAGCCCTAAAGCGGCTGTACTTTATCATAAAATTGAAGCGGTTTTTTTCGCTGTAGACTTTGGACTTTTTGCATATGATCTAAGTGAATTAATGGGTCATGTTCTCTTTAAATATGATTGGATCAATCATATTGGTTCGCTGTCCTTTGAACTGGTTGGCAATGTAGCTTTTTTTGGTTGGATTCTCTTAGCTTGTGTAACGGTTAAGCATATCAATAATAAATTTTACCGCAGAGATTACGCGACTTTTCTCAACGACATACAATTGGATCAAGGCCAAACCATCAGTTTTTATAAAACATCATCTATACAGTTCCAGCAATTTTCCTATATCACGCGGATCACTTTATCAATTGCATTGGCAGCATTTTCGTTACAGACCCCATTGTTTTGTGCGTTTAATGTAGCTTGCTTAGCTTATAGTTTATGGAAAGTGTCCAATCAGCACTGGATGCAGCTGTCTCAAACTTTTAATCATGATCATCCAAATGTTGTAACAAGTCGCGCAGCTATGCAGAGCGAATTTGAACCAGATGTGAAGATTGGAGATGAAATTTATTCTGTAGAAGTGGCGTACTACTTTCCTTTAATTTTTAGAAAAAATGGCAATCGGCAGCCCAATCCAGAGATCTATTTCTGCGAAGAACATACTTATCCATTAAGTACTTTTCCAAGGTACTTCTTTAGTAAATTTGGGAATATCTTACATAATTGGCATTTCAGGCGCACGATAAGCTCTGACTCTAGTATTATTACGTATCCCTCTTCTCTTCCAAGCAGTCATTTGCCAAATTGTCCTACGTGTAGTAAGAAGCCCATTACGGATCATCGGATATTTCTTTGGATCACTGAAAGGCGCGCCTCGTATCCGCGTGGAAGTGGCTTGGTGACGTTGAGAGAGGGCGATTAAACCCCTTTTCTAAGAAAGGATGAAGGCTGAAGGCTAAAGGCTGAAGGCTAAAGGATGAAGGATGAAAACAATCACATACTAACCCTTAGTTGCTTTTTCAACCTTAATGCTAGAAGAGGAACTCACGTACTTAGCAAGACACTTTCCTTCATCCTTCATCCTTTAGCCTTCATCCTTTAGCCTTTAGCCTTCCTCCTTTCTTAATAGTCCTTGCGCCATTTCAATCTTAGTTGGCCTTGAGAATCATCGCCCAGCTGTGCTTGCACCTTGACGTTCTCCATGATCTCAGCTTCTATAGCAACCTGGTTGGCCTCAGCGGTGACGCTTTTGTTTACCGATACTAAAATGCCCTGTGAAATGTATTTCCCTAACTGTATAGATACCTCGTTTGAAGAACCTCGATTAATATCTATTTTATCCACGCCAAAACTGTTTCTCAGGCGTGTGAGCATGTCAGGTTGACTGCTCATATTGAGATTTGTAATCGATTCATTCAACTCGGTTCCCTGAAAAGGTGTAATGTCCTCGGTTCCACGATTAAACAGTAGCCAAGAAAGGATCTCTCTTTGCGACATAGGAGGATTTGAACGCAGAGAAACAGAAGGATCTCTGATGGGGCCCTTCACGATAATCTCAGCGGTCAATTCATCTAAATCACGGCTTGCAATGACGTAGAGAGTGGTTTTCTTTTTTAATTCGCCTGTGAAAGTAATTGTCCCTTCCTTAATCTCAAAAGGGTGTCCATTTAAGCGGTATTCGCCTTGCAATAGCTTGCAGCTGCCCCACAGAAGGGGTTTGTTGGCGGTCCCTTTCATTGCAATATGCCCTTGCCATTCCGAAGACCAATCTTTGCCCTTAATCATTCCTTTTTCAGGGACTTCGAACTGTATGTCTAAGTTTAAAGGCCATTCTGAGCGGGTTGAGGAGGATGCAAGAGGAGGGAGGTTTCCATCCGGAGGATTGATATAAGTGACTTCGACTGTTTGTGCGAGTTCGGGAATTTCTTGAGGAATGGACACTTCTGAATGACCGCTTGTGACAGCGCCGGATAAGTTGCCTTCGTTGCGATCCCCTTTTAGCTGTAGAGTTCCCTTAATAATGGCTTTAGCATAGTCTGAAGGCCTGTAGCTAGTTTGGTTCAGTTGGAAAGTGATGTCAAAAGGGAAGGCTTTAGAGGGGTCTAGATCAATTTTTCCGCTGCCTTGGATGGAGCCTTCTCCATCCTTTCCAGAAAAGCTTGTCAGGAGGGCTTCACTATTTTCAAGATCGATATGCGCATCGACATCGTCAAAGCGCATTCCTAATCCTGCAAGGTCCAGCGAACCTGACTTAAGATCTGCTTCGCCTGAAAAGCTTGGAGCAGAGAGTGTGCCTGTAATATTGAGATTCAAGAAGGCGTGGCCGGTGATGACTGGAAAAGCAGGTAGAGCCATTTCTAAAATGGGCTCCAGAGGGCTGTGTAAATTGCATTTTGCAGAAATAGGAAGCTCTTTTTCCCATCGAAATTCGAAGGGAGCTAGCTGCATGAAGATGGGAATTTGTGCAGAAATTTTCATGGGCTCATCCCCAATGCCTTCGATAAAACCGTCACAGAGTAGCTCTTTTTCTTTCAAATGGAACGAGAGTTCTCCGGTTAGAGGAAACGTTGAGCCTACTAGAGAAAGGTCTTTGAAATTTAATTTGGCTTGGCCTGAGAAGGTTGTAGGCAACTGCGTCAGGGCAGCGTACAGATCAATTGTCCCTGTTTCTGGAAGCGCACTGTTATACGGCTGTAAATATTTTAAAGGCAGATTCAACGCTTGAAACGCGAGCGTGAAGGAATTCAGTGCGATTTCCGGGGTTAATTTGACAGTACAGCCACTCCAATCGAAGCAAAGAGGAGAAAATCCTAGACATTCTTTTTGATAGGTGATTTCAGCAGGCTGTATAAGTTTAAACTTATGGCCGCCTTTTGTTCCTCCTTCAAGATTTTGGATAAAAATGGAGTAGGTGTTGCCATTTGATGTCCAGTGCCCTTGAGATATAATAGGAGGCATTTCTAAAGGCTCTAAATTTAAGGTATAGGATTCCGGCTGACCTGAAAAATTGAATGAAGTGTCCAAATTAAAATTCTTAAAAGCCGTTTTATATGCGAAACTGCTTTGGCAAGAAAGCTGCACATGCCCTCTTGGATGATCCAGGAGGTCAAAACCGGTGATTGTCACTTGAGATTGTTCGAATGCCATATCGCCATATTTGAGTAAAGGTGCGGTAACATCTAAATGGAGTTTATGGCGATCAAGAGTGCCTTCTAAATGGGCTTGAAAAGATAGCACAGGGGAGAATTCTAAGGCAAATAGTTCACTGAGGAGATGGCCTGCTGTTGTTCCAGAGAGTTTTGCTGATATTTCACGATTTGAGAATGTAAAGTCAACATTCCCGCTCAGTTCTGTTTGGGGGGCATGAAAATGGATATCTTGAAATTGCACTTTGTCCCCCCATTCAAAGGCACTTAGCAATTGGATGGGTTGGTTTTCATACAATCCTGATATTTTAACATCCCCTTTTTGATGCGAGTAATTGCATTCGACTTCCAGGTGATCAATGCGTTGATTGTCAAATATGATGGTTTCACTTGAGGCCTTACAAGATATTTTAGGGGCATTAAAAGGCCCGTCCACAATCAATTTGATGGGAAGTGTTTTAATTGTAATGGGCTCTAGGACTTCTAGAAATTCCTGTCCTGGATCCAGATAAAAAGAGCTATTGTGAAATTGATTGTTGGGATCTAGATGACACACTCCCACCATATCCATATCAGAGAGGTTTCCAGCAATATAGGGAACATGGAATCCTTCATTTCTTGAAAACCCGAAATCTCCTTCCAGGTAGCCTTTATGCCCTAAAAGTGATTCTGAGGGTGCAAAGCTAGAGTAACAGATTTGAAATGAGCCATTAACATTTTCTGGGCGTGCTTGAAAAATATTCCTCCATTCATGCAGCTTGCTGGCGGCATGAATAAAAAATTGATAATTATATCCTTTGGGGAGATTGTAAAGCGATGTAAGCAAGCTATTTTCATTTTCTATTGTACGTAGTTGTATCTGGAGTAACTCCTCTTTTTGCTTAAGTCCCACAGAAAAGCATGTGCGACTTTTCAGATTATCCACATTTGTCAGCCACACATCAAAGAACGCTTCTTGACGTTTAGGATCTATTTCAGCTTTGGCTGCGACTTCTAATATTGGAAAACTGTTTTTGGACAGAAGAGCTGCTATTTCAGGTGAGAGATGCAAGCTCTGAATCTGTATGGAATGCAGGCGAACAATATGCTCAAGGGAGTTCCAGCTCAGTTCTTGATGAGAGTCACTTAAATTGGGTAGGGAAAATAGGGATGCAGTGTTAATGTCGATCGACTTGACTCCAATTGTTTGATGAAGAAGATCCCAAAGGGATAGCTGAATGGTCAAACGGTCTATAGTTGCAATGGGTTCTTCCTTGCTAATAATAGTTACGTCGGAAAGATAAATATTTAGAGGGATGAAAGAGAATGAAATAGGGCCTAGGCGTATTTGACAGCTAGTTTGTTCTTCAAATAAAACTGTTAATGTATTAGATGCATAATCGTGCAACCGGTCTTTCTGAGAATAGAAAACCGCTGCAGTGAAGAGGAAAAAAGCAAGAAAACTGTATAGAAAAAACCTTTTCATATAAAACCTTGTGTCTAATTGCATAAATTCGTTGGCGTATTTGCCCCATCTTTTCCAGTATGGCTTTGCGCTCGCGCTCAACAACTTAGAACGCCTGCCCTATGCTCAGATATATTTGAAAACGCGGATCCAACTTCTCTCTTCGATTTAAAGGGACCGCCAAATCTAACCGCAATGGTCCCACAGCTGTGTGATAACGCAATCCACATCCTACAGACTGCAACTGTTTTGCGTCTATTCTCGGAACCGGATTTTTTGCCACATTCCCGATGTCATAAAATGCTGCCCATCCGAATGTGTCTGTTGCACGCACGCGAAGCTCTGCACTGCAAATTAACATAGAGCGTCCTCCGATAGGCTTGTGGCATTCAAGCGGGCTGACAGTTTGATAGCGGTACCCTCTCATTACTGTTTCCGATCCTTCATAAAAGCGTTCAGATCCGGGGATTTGATCTGTGCCCAAAATGGTACCCGCAATGATGCGTGTGGCTAATATCCATCTTTTATTCGCCGTTAAAGAAAAATAATGAGCAGCTGTCAGTGTTGCAATTCCATATAAGAAATAAGGCTCTATGATTTGCATGGTGGGGGTCAATTTTAAGTGTATGGTACTGCCTGCGGTGGGGTCTAATAGGTGGTTTGCATTGCTCCAGCGCATGTATAGAGGCATCTTTAACAAATTAAACGTTCCATTTTTTTCCGATCTGCTATCCTTTAGCCATTTATACATGACGCCATAAGAGGTGCGCATCTGATCATTGACCTGCCTTTCAATGCTACTAGAAAGGCTGATGGAGGATTCCGTAAATCCTTTTGTTTCTTCGTTAAACAGTTCAGCTAAAAGTAATAAGTCTTCTGAGCGGCGGCGAAAATCCGGCTTCACATAGAGCAAGTGAGCTTCTTTTTGTAATGACCATAATTCGGTATCAAAGCTTAATCTTTCTCCTAATCCTCCAATATTGCGATGCTCCCATTCTAATGCCACTCCTAAACCTCTGTCGGTGTTATAGGTGGCTCCCCAGCCTATGCTGCGCGGTTTGCTTTCAATGACTTCAATAATCATGGGCAAATGTCCAAATTCATCGGGACTTTCCGCGTGATGCACATGAATGGAACTAAATAAACCACTAGCTTCCAATGCATTATGGGTGCGTTCGATTTTTTCAGGATTATAGGGCGCCCCAGGAGACCAGGCTATTTTTTTGTAGAAAAATTGGTTTAAAACCCTGTTATTGCCTTGTATAGACACTGGTCCGAAATACGCGGAGGGTCCGCTATTCACCACTAAAGAAACACGGACGGTCTTGCCGGAGAGATCTGCATAGACTTCTCTTTTTGAAATCGAGGCCAAGGGATATCCCCAGGAAGACATCAAAGTAAGCAAGCGCTCCTCGGCTTTAAGGATCTCTTTTGGGTGAGCAGGGGCGCCCAGAAAAACACCCAAATCGGAAAGCGATATGGTTTCGTAAGGAAAATAGGCGGTGCCATTTTTGTCTGCAGTCAATGTGAAGCTGCTGAATTGGAATTGGGGGCCGGGATCAATATAGACTGAGACTAACGGGGGTTGATGCTCGAAATCATAATCCAGGCTAATTTTGGCTCCAAAATAGGCTTGGCTATGCAAAACAGTTAACATGTTTTCGATGTCACTTTCTGCGCGGCTGCGCAATCCTGCCGGGGTAGCCGGAGGGGACTCCTGCAAGGCAAGCAGTTGAGAGGCAGATTCAATCAAGCTTCGCGATTCATCAGTTAGATTGCCTTCAATCTTGACATCATACCCCTCTAGTGCCGAGAGAGGAATGGTTGGAAAAAGCAAAAAACAGAGCAATATTAGAATTGGCATCTTTTCATTTTGTCTCCCGGAGCAATTTTTAACAACATAAATTTATTTTATCAAAATTAGTTTTATTTGATTAATAATTAAATTTTTAAATATAATAAAAATGTTAGATTTTAACAGTAGGTGAACTATGGGCGATTCTTTTAGCTTTGAAGAGCTGTCTGCTAGATGTAGTAGCTTTCTAAATACACCTGTAGAAGAACTCAAAAAAGGATTAGGAAATGACATTAATTTTGAACTTTTAAATAAATTAAGTGGTGAGTTGGAGACTGCGCACAATTCTATAGGAGCCGATGTGAAACATGATTATTCATTTTTTTCCGAATTAGATGAAAAAGTTAGAAAGGTTTCATCAAAAGTTAGTGAACTCGTAGAGTTCCAGCCAAAAAGCCAACCCTGCTCATCTCTACAGCATTCATTAAATACTTTTACAGTTGATTTGTTTCGTAAAAAAGTCGAGTTGCGAGAAAAGAAAGTACAACAAAACGCGGCTTTAATTGAAAGTCTTATTGACCAACCGGCAAAGGCAACTGTAGAGGATGTGCATTTTTTTCAAGAAGCTCTCGCAAATAGAGAAATCCGCGATAGAGGTGATTTAACACAACTGAGAGAGATTTTGACTAAGAAAAGGAGTAGCGTCGATCCTAAAACAAGATCCATAATTAATGCATGTATTTCATCCATTGATACACTTCTTTATGAACATGCAAAAACAGACATTTTAAGATTTAAAGCGAATGTGTTTACTTCACAATTAGAGATAGATCGATTAAGATCCTCGCTTGAGGTAGTCATTCGAAATACTTCAGATAAAGAAAAGTTCAGAGAATTAAACGCACCAATGTGGCACATTCGGGAAGCTGCGGAAAGAACTAGGAGATTAAAAAAACATGCGGTAAGGAGCGGAATGCTTAACTTGGATCCTCTTGAACAAGAAGTGACGCGGTTTCTCAAATTAACCTAAGGGATCGTACAAAAATAACTTTTACAATTCTCGAGGGAAAAATTCTCTCGATCTGAACCGCATTTCTCCTCGATAATTGTAAAATTTATTGCTATACGATCCCTAATGAACCGTTACTAAGTTCATAACGAGTATCGCACAGGCCAGCTAATTCTGGATCATGCGTTACAATCACTACACTTTTGTTCGATCTCTTGGAGAAATCGATGAGTAGTTGATGGATCTGTTTAGCACTCTGTTTGTCAAGATTGCCTGAAGGCTCATCGGCAAAGAGAATGTCAGGGTCGTTGCATAACGCTCTAGCTATAGCGACGCGCTGTTTTTCACCACCGGATAGCAATTTTGTATGGTAGTGTAGACGCTCTGATAGCCCAACAGTTTCTAAAAGCTCACAACCGCGCCTAAAGGCTTCACTGCCCTTAGAGGTGTTTCTACGGGCAATTTTCGCTGGCATTAAAACATTTTCGAGCGCCGTGTAATCTTCTAAAAGGTGAAAATTTTGAAAGATGAAGGCCAAATGCTGATTGCGTATCTCCGAGCGATTTTGCGTCAGAACGGTTTTTCCATCAATCTCAATGGTGCCGCTGCAAGGGTCTTCCAAAGTGCCCAGGATATAGAGTAGAGTGCTTTTTCCTTGTCCCGAGCGACCTGTAATTGCCACGCTCTCCCCCCGTTTGACCTGCAGGTCTACTCCGGATAAGACGGTAGTTTTTTTGGGACTATGGAAAGTTTTCCTTAGTCGAGTGGCTTTTAGAATGATATTTTCTTCTTTCATGTGGTCACTCCGATCGTAGAATTGCTGCAGGTTTTAGCAGACCGGCTTTGATAGCAGGAACAAGACCCGCCAACAAGGAAACGAGGGTTGTGGTTGCAACTACAAAGATAATCGCAGATGGACTGATCTGGTTAGGGAGCGTATTGCCGTAAAAAATCGGGTTGAACATCTCAAACCCTTGAGCCTTGCCGATAAAATTCACTAAGGACTGCAAATTTTGCAACGTGATGTAAGCGAAAAACATGCCCAGAATGCTTCCGATCATGCCCAGAAACATGCCACAAAGGCCAAATATGATAGCGATGCTGCGCGAAGAGGCCCCCATGGCGCGCAAAATGCCTATTTCGATTTTCTTATCGTTCACAAGTATAATAAGCATGGATATGATATTGGAGCAGGCCACAATGATGATGATTGTAGCGAGAAGTGTCCACAGGTTGCGCTCGCTGCGCAGTTGTTGAAGAAGGTCTTTTGTGAATTCATATTCGCGATAGGTTTCAATTCGCCAATATTTGTCTAAACCAGCTTCTCGCAGGTTTTTCACAAGTTGTGCCTTAAGGTCATCCGCTTTCTCTAAATCGTGAAACCGCATATAGAAGCCTGTGCTAAAAGAAGCTTCATCGGTGGAGTGATTGGCATGAATAGTTGAGACGAGATCGCGATTCGCAATGGCGAATTTACTGCCGATAGGGAGTATGCCGGGATCATAAAATCCGGCGACATAGATAGGTGAGCGTTGTTGTTGAATGGAGCTCAAAGTGGGGGCGTAATAAGTGAGATAGCCTTTATCTCCAAGAAGCACCCCGGCTTTGCGGAAGTTTTTTGGTAGAAGAATGGCTTCTCCAAGAAAAAAGTCCTTTGGAAGTGCTTGAGGAGGTTTTTTTAAACCTTCTCCTATTATATGCTCGTTCAATAAATAGGTCATGAATGCGGGATCTAGTTGATGCACTTGCCGTATGTTTATTAGAAGATTTCGAACATCTTCATGGGAGATAGGTAATAAGGTTTGAAGCAATGTATCGTTATGGGAGTCATATGATCCTAGGTAGAGTACCTGAGAAAGGTTGTCAATGACGAGATTGCTGATGGTGATTTCAAAATCACTAATGGTTAAGTCTTGAGTATCCAATTTTTGCGCGATTGTATGCGTTTGTTTGACGATATCTTTCAAAGATCCATCATTGTTCAGATCCGGCTTAGGAATTGTTGTAGGCAGCTCTCCATCGCTCAAGGGGTCATAAGGGTCTGTATGTTCAGAGGCTAATTTCTCAGACAAACTTTTTAAGGAATAGTCGGAGGCGGAGCTATGAGCATCGCTCAGGTAATAGTAGGAGTGGTAGTAGGCATCTGTTGGCGTCAGCCGCAAGGGAGCGGTGGCAGCGATCAGTTTTTGCGTCCAACTTTTTTCCAGGCCGTGTGTGACGGAGAAAAATAGCACAACAAGCCATACGACTAAAGCGATGACCAGGACAGAAATTAAGCTAATGATGGAGACTGAAAGTTGCCCACGTTTGGGTGTCAGGTACTTGAGGGCAACTGAGAGCTCGTACATATTAGCTTGTTAAGGGATTATTATTTAACTTCCTTATACTCAACGTGTTGACGCTCATTAGGATCGTATTTAGTCAGCGTCAGCCTCTCTGTTGTATTAGATTTGTTTTTTACAGTGAAGTAGAAATGTGCGCTCTTTGAGCTCTTTAATTTAATTTTCTCTCGTTTACTGGCCATTGTTTTTCTCTTGTTACCTTAGAATAATGGGCGCCATTATAAGACAGGGCTACAATTAACACAAGCGAAAGGCATAGGAAAAGGATGAAGGAAAGGATGAAGGCTAAAGGATGAAGGATGAAGGGAAGGATGAAGGATGAAGGGAAGGATGAAGGCTAAAGGATGAAGGATGAAGGAAAGGATGAAGGCTAAAGGATGAAGGATGAAGGGAAGGATGAAGGCTAAAGGATGAAGGATGAAGGGAAGGATGAAGGCTAAAGGATGAAGGATGAAGGATGAAGGAAAGGATGAAGGCTAAAGGATGAAGGATGAAGGGAAGGATGAAGGCTAAAGGATGAAGGATGAAGGAAAGTGTCTTGCTAAGTATGAGAATTCCTTTTCTAGCATTAATGAGGAAAAAACAATCACATACCTGGCGTGTCACTTTCCTTCATCCTTTAGCCTTCATCCTTTCCCAATGCCTTCATCCTTCCTAGTAAAGGCTTCTAAGTCGTAGGGATCGCTTTTACCCTGATATTTAAAATATCCCAAGCCCGCAATCATGGCAGCATTGTCTAAGCTCAGGCCTAAAGAGGGCCAGTACAGGGATAGATGTGGGGCTCTTTCCGCAAACATTTTTCTCAGATGTTGATTGTTAGTCACTCCACCACCAAAAAGAATTTTTGCACATTGAAATTGTTCCGCAGCTAAACAGGTTTTTTTTATCACGTCTGAAAATGCCGCTTCCTGAAAGGAGGCGGCTAGATCGGCAGGATTAATCTCTGTAAGTTTCTGATCTTTAATTGCATATAGCACTGCTGTTTTGAGTCCGCTAAAGGAAAAATGTAAAGGTTGTCCTTTGACTTGCCCTGCTCGGAATGGGTATCGATGGGGATTTCCTATAGCAGCTAGTTTTTCAATAGGAGGACCCCCCGGATAGGGCAACTGCAGCATTTTTGCGACCTTATCAAAAGCTTCTCCTATAGCATCGTCAACGGTTTGAGAAACAACATGGTACTCTCCAAGTTTGGGTAAGGTCATGATAGAGGTATGTCCTCCGGACAAAACCACCCCTAGTGCTGGAAAATCAATTTTGTCGCTATGGGACATCCAGGTGGCGTGTAGATGAGCTTCCACATGATTGACGCCAATAAATGGCTTGTCCAGGGCCAAGGAAAGGGCTTTAGCAGCATTTAGACCGATTAAAAGGGCTCCCACTAAACCTGGGCCATTTGCCACTGCAACGAGATCGACCTGGCTAAGAGGAATTTGAGCTAATGTCAAGGCTTCTTCAAGCACAGGAATAAGAATTTCAACATGCCTGCGGCAAGCAAGTTCAGGGACAACCCCCCCATATTGATTGTGAAGGTTAATTTGCGATGAGACCACATTCGAAAGAATCTCTTTTCCATTGCGTACGAGGGCGCAAGCGGTTTCATCGCAGGTGCTTTCAATGCCGAGGACAATCATAGGAGAGATCATAGACAAATTGATGCAAAGAAGCAATTCACTCTTTTTTAATGGATAAAAACAAAATAAGTTTTAATATATGATTATTAAGGGAATCTTCAGGAGGTACCCCCATGTTAAAGAAAACAAAATATTGGGTAATTGCTGCAAATAGTGGAAGTGCTGAAATTTTCGCTGTTGAACCGGGAAAATCGATCGAGCTCATTCAACAGATCAATTTTCCTGAAGGTCGGATGAAGGGCAGAGAGATTCTCTCCGATCGTCCGGGCCGCTCCTTCGATAAAATGGGATCTGCTAGGCATGCTCTTGGGACGAAAACCAGCCTGCATACTCATGAGCAACAGGTTTTTGCGCATGAACTATGTACTTTATTACGCAAAGGATGCGAAGAACAGCTATTTGAAAGGCTTGTCATGATTGCCCCACCTGAGTTTTTAGGAGATCTCCGAAAAATTTTGCCTGAAAATGTGAAAAGATTCCTCTTTCAAGAAATTAATAAGGAAATTCCCAATTTCCTTTCAGAAATAGAACGCAAAGAGCTAATTTGCAAATACTTGGATGTCAAGATGCCTGAAGCGCCGCGCCTACGCAAGGGGTAGAACGAACAATTCAGATGCCCCCAACGAAGGAGGGGCATCTGGATTGTTATGAATAAAAAACACTTCCGAATAAATATTTTATTTATATATTGAAATTTGAATGTGAGGTGTAACTATGTTATCAATTTTTAGAAAAATAATCTTGTTAGTTTGTTTAATACCCGCAATTGCAGCTTATGCAGATTTTAGAGGCGGTGGCGGAAGAGGGGGTGATTTAGGCGGAAGGGATTTCAATCGATATGGGGACCGCAGAGCATTCGAAAGGGGATTTGAACGAGGTAATGAATATAGCAACTCTTTTGGGGGCGGCTATGATGATAATGGGGGCTACGATGACTATGGTGGTTATAATGACTTTGGCGGCTATAATGATAATTACCTATCGCCTGAACAACAACCTGACCCTTTAGAACCCGGTAGTTTCCAAGAGCTTGACATGTTTTAAAGCTGAAAAAACGATTTCTTTTTACTTTGGTGATAATGTTCTTCTGGTATGCCTCCTATTAGCTTGTGGAGGCTTTTTCTTAATAGCTTGTTGACTCGAGACGCACCTTGCCGTGGAAAATCCAATAGATTGTAAAAGTATAGGAAAGTACTAGCGGAATGCCAATAAGGGCGATCAACAGCAAAATTTCCAATGTCATTGCTGACGAAGATCCATTGTAGATGGTAATGCTTAAATTTTGAGGATCATTGTTGGCGCGAATGAGATTGGGGAAGGTTCCGATGGCATATATCGTTAGCAACGAGAAGATATTGCAGCAAGAAGAAGCAAAAGCCAGGTCATCGCGTTGACGCTGTATTTCCCGAGGTATATTAGCAATGGCTAGCATATTGACTAAAGCGACCAAGAAAAATAAGGGTCGCTCTCGTATCGCTTCAGCCATATGCGGCTGATAGATTAGCGTTGCTACTGTAGTAATGGCGTAGCACATAATGAACAAAATGATGGCTGGATTTACCCAATGACGCATTTTATCATGCAGTTCGCCTTCCGTTTTCATGAGGATGTAGATGGCTCCATGCATAAGGAAGAGAGCTACGGTCATGACTCCTATGGAGAGAGAATAGACATCGATAAGCGAGCTGAAATCGCCAATAAATTCTTGATTAGCATCTAAGGGGATACCTCTAATTAGATTGCCAATGCCAATGCCTAAAGCAAAAGCAATGATGAGGCTTGCTAGGCTAAATAAGAGATCCCAAGTCCATCTCCACCATGCCATGGGGCGCTTGCTGCGGAATTCGATGGCAACGGCGCGAAAAATGAGGCCGCTTAATAAAATCATGATCGGCACATAAAAAGAGGAGCAGAAAGTCGCATAGGCAATCGGAAAACCAGCGAAAAGAGCTCCACCAGCCGTTACAAGCCATACTTCATTTCCGTCCCATACCGGACCGATCGAATTGAGCATCATTCTGCGTTCAACATCTTTCTTGGAAAAAAGGTGAAGCATGCCCACACCTAGGTCAAAGCCGTCTAATATGGAGTATCCGGCCAAAAGTAGAATGACCACGACAAACCAAATAAGCTGCAAGTTATCTAGGTTGATATTCATGTGTTGCCTCCTCGATAGCAACTAGTTGCTGATGATAGGGGGTTAAATGCTCTACATCTACAGGACCCTGTTTAAATTTTTGATGCAGCAAATAAATGAACAGCACGAAAAGCATCGAATAAACAATGGTAAACAGGATAATAGAACCAAGCACTTGCTGAGCAGTGACGGACTTAGAAAGGCCATCTGAGATGCGTAAAAGGTCCTGGACGATCCAGGGGTAGCGACCCATTTCTGCTGTGACCCAACCTGCTTGATTAGCAATTTGTGGGAACAGAACGGAAAGAACTAAGTAACGTAAAACCCATTTTTTCTCGAATAAAGTCCCTCGCCACCAATTGAAGATAGCTAGACAGGAAGCCACTACCATCAATGCCCACATAACGATCATAAGATGATAAGTTTGAAAGACTACGGAGACATTAGGCCAATCTTTTTCCGGAATTTGATCAAGTCCTTGAACCTCAATATTAAAATCATATCCAATCAGGTAACTCAGGACCTTTGGGATAGAGAGTTCATAATCAATCCGTTTTGTTTTTGAATTTGGGATTCCAAAAAAGGAGAGCGAAGCGCCTTTTTGTGTTTCATAAATTCCCTCTATGGCAGCAAGTTTTGCCGGTTGATTTTTTGCAACACCTCGAGCTGATGAGTCGCCGCTGATCAATTGTAAGCAAAGAGTGATGCTGGCCACCCACAGACTAACCTTCAGAGAAATTTTGGCAAAATCCACATGCTCTTTTTTGAGAAGATAGTAAGAGGCCACGCTTATCATTAAAAAAGCCCCTGCAAGCCAGGCTCCGAGGGTAACATGAAGCAGTCGATCGACCGATGAAGGATTAAACACCATCGCCCAGAAATCGATAATTTGCGCCTTGGCCTTCAACCCTTCACCAACAATTTGGTAGCCAGCAGGTGTTTGCATCCATGAGTTGGCAACCACAATCCAGATGGCGCTAAAATGTGCTCCTAGGCACACCATGACAGTAGAAAAGTAGTGTAAACGCGGGCTCACTCTATCCCAGCCGAATAAAAGGAGTGCTAAGAATCCCGATTCCAGAAAGAATGCAAAAACGCCTTCAGCTGCTAAAGCGCTTCCAAACACGTCTCCCACATATTTCGAGTAGGTCGCCCAATTTGTGCCAAATTCGAATTCCATCACAATACCTGTTGCCACGCCAATCGCAAATGTCAGAGCGAACACTTTTGTCCAAAATTTTGCGGTTTCCTTATAGAGAGGGTTTTTGGTTTTGAGATATAGGCCTTCAATGATGACAAGCAGCAAGCTTAAACCAATGCTGAGAGGCGGATAAATGTAGTGGAACATGATGGTGAGGGCAAACTGAATACGCGCAAGAACTTCGACGTCCATGCAGCATTTATAAACCACAATTTTTTAAAAGGGAAATTTATTTGAAGAGAAACTTAAGATACGGCAGTCCTCCTTTTTCTGATCCTGCTTCGACCCATTCGACCCATTTGAATGCGTTTTGGTAATCCTTTGCTTCGCTTACGATTCTCTAAAACAAGATTATAACCCAATGCATCTAGCAGGCTAGCAAATGTTTTTAGTGTAATATTATCTCTTTTACCACTTCTTAGATCTTGAATGATTGCAGGTGAAATACCTGCTTGCTTGGCAAGGCTGCGAATCGAGATCTTATCTTCAGCCATAATAGCTAATAATAATTCAGATAGAACTAATTCATGGTAAGAATCTTCATGTTTTTTTTTGAAAACAGGATTTTGCATGAGCTCTTCATAAGTCGACAAAGGTTTGTCTTTGTTATGCTTCATAGTATCTCCTTGCGTTCAATAGTAAATTTAGGACCTTCATACGCAATAAAATTATTTGGAATTTTCATACGCTTTTCCTATGTCCCATAAGAATAAGATCGAAGAATAACATCGAAAACTTTTAGATGCAACAATATATTAGTACACTTATTTAAGATATAGCTGTAGGAGAGTTCACAGAGACATCTGAGATTCTTAGTTGATTTGCGGATAAATTAAATGCACCCCACCCTTTTTCTAGGCAAAAAAAAGATCGCCTTCGCCAGCAGGATTTGGGAAAACCGCAGTGCCGCAGAGAACGCCGAGGAAGCGCAGAGAATTTTTTTTCTTCATAGAATGCTCTTATTTAATGATTAATGTTCTCTGCGCTTCCTCGGCGTTCCCTGCGGCTTTGCGGTAAACCTACTTGAGTAATTCAAAAATAAATGAAGACTATGGAACAAATAGTTATTGCTGAACTGCTATTCCCTTCCTTTTTTTAATTCATCAAAAAGTCTATTCTAGATCCATGTCAACAAAGATCATGGGCATTTTAAATGCCACTCCTAACTCTTTCTACAGCAAGTTTCCAAGTTTTGAAGAGGCCATTGAACAAGGGAAAAAACTGATTGCTGATGGCGCCAATATCCTGGACATAGGTGGTGAACCTTCCTGGCCAGGAGCTCTGCCCATTTCAGAAGCAGAGGAACTCGCAAGAGTTATTCCTCTAATTAAGGAATTACACTCTTTAATACCCATCTCAGTAGATACTACAAAGGCAGATGTAGCTGTGGCTGCGATCGAAGCAGGCGCAACCCTTATCAACGACATTACAGGGTTCCAAAATCCTGCAATGTTAGAAGTGGCCGCTTCTTATGACGTCGATCTGTGTGTCATGCATATGCAAGGTACTCCTCAAACCATGCAAGTCAATCCCTCTTATCCTGAAGGAGTAGTGCCGACTTTGCTGGGCTGGTTTGAAGAGCGTGTCGGCGTACTTCTTCAAAAAGGAGTCAAGAAAAGTCGGATTATTCTAGATCCAGGTATTGGTTTTGGAAAAACCGTTGCCCATAATTTAGAAATCTTACAGAATCTGCCTCAGTTTAGGGCACTAGGTTTTCCTCTGCTTATCGGAATATCGCGTAAGTCTTTCATGGGCAAGATATTAGGAAAAAAAGCCCCCGATTTATTACCTGCAACATTGGCCATAAATGCACATTTAATCATGTCTCAAGTGGATTTCATTCGAGTGCATGATGTTAAGGAGCATAAAGATGCCGTTGATGTGCTTAAACAGTTGCAAGTTTTTGGAGTAAAAGACGGTGGAATTTGTTCAAACATGGTTGGTTCCTGCTCTTGAGATCTTGATCATTTCGGTCATGATCTATTACCTGCTTTCTTTCTTCTGGAACACACGTGCAATGGATTTAGTCCTCGGTTTGCTCGCTTTCCTCACCCTATACACTGCTTCAGCCTGGTTGCGTCTGCCAGTGCTGCAGAAATTGATTCTATATTTTGTGAACGTGGCCATCATCGCTGTCCTAATTATTTTCCAGCCCGAAATACGCCTCGCCCTGTCCAAGCTAAGTTTCAAAGGCAAGAAATATCGAGAAGTCACTGCCTTCGACAGATTTCTTGAAAGCCTATCTAATTCCATCTATAGAATGGCTGACAAACGTATTGGAGCACTGGTTCTACTAGAAAATCAAGATTCTTTGGATGAGTATGCCAACAAAGCTGTTGTGTTGAATGCGCAATTTTCTCCGGAACTTCTGGAAACTATCTTTGCCACTAGCACACCCCTGCACGATGGAGCGGTCATTATTCGCGGTACGACTGTTGTCTCTGCGGCCACTATCCTGCCTTTGGCAGATGACTCGTCACAATTGGCCAAATCGATGGGAACACGCCATCGAGCCGGTTTAGGAATCAGTCAGCTGACCGATGCCTTGATCATTGTTGTCTCTGAAGAGACTGGAAAGGTGTCGGTTGCTCGCGATGGCATCATGACCCGTGGGGTCAAAATGGACCGCTTTAAAGGCATTATACGCAGCATTTTCACATTGCCCAAAACCGTTATGCCAGGTTACGACTTTGTTGGAAGATTTAAAAAATGGCTC
>Ga0207151_1052_pt1 | contig 22741 bp, 25 predicted proteins | sample Alteio_BWMinHeat_29_FD_153523 | JGI IMG/M metagenome (GOLD analysis project Ga0207151, IMG submission 153523) | Enriched cells from forest soil in Barre Woods Harvard Forest LTER site, Petersham, Massachusetts, United States -... | ecosystem: Environmental > Terrestrial > Soil > Temperate forest >... | reverse complement strand
TTAAAAGATGATAAAACCTATGTCGCTCTAAAAATTAATCACAAACATACTTGGCCATTAGTCCAACTAGTGAGGTATAAAGGAAAGCCAAGGCCCGATGGACTTTATTTTGGGCCCCATACCAGCGCTTATTCTGCCAAAATGACCTTAGAATTTATTCATAAAGTTTTTCCCTTAAGGCAGTGTTCAGATCAAGAGCTCTTAAGGCGAACTCGCCCCTGTATTTTATACGACATGAAGCGCTGCGTAGCCCCTTGTGTAAATAAGTGCACCCATGAAGAGTATGAGAAAATTGTGGAAAAAAAACTATTATTGAAAAGGCTCTTCCCATGGGAAGAGCGTCAGCTTGAAAAACAGCTATCTTTTCTTAAATTCTTGCAAGATCATTGAAAAACTTACTGGAAGCTCTATACTCTCTAATCACCTTAGCAAGTGTGATCACTGCAGATACCGTCAAAAATAGATAGGCAAGCGGCGCAAGCGGCGTAAAGGCCAAGACCAACATTGCAACAAAAGTTATTGTAGAACTCAAAATAGTGAGTTTATGTGAAAAATTCTTATCTTTTATTCTGTTTTTTAGAATTTTATTTGCACCATCATATATCTTAACTTTCTCTCCTTCGGGGATATCCGAACTCAATTTTGTTGCAATCTTCGCTAATGCCCCTGTCAAAGCTTGAGCATTTACGTTGAAATATTTTGTTAAATCACGATTCTTCATTGTACCTATTTGAACAAAGACGTTCCTATCAGTACATTTTTTGAAGCTATTCAACAGTTGATTACTTTCTTTAATATGCTTTACACTCAAAGCAATCGTAGCAAGCCATAGGAATGAGCTAGCAACGCTAGCTGAAGCAGCAATCTTGACGGCCGTTAACCCTACTGCACCACTCAAATGCAATCCATTAAATAAAGTATAAGTAGAATCGATTAACCACGCCCAGCCCTCCATTTTCCTTAAAGCAGAGTCCACTTTATTTTTTCCTTTTACAAGGCCTTTAGTAGCCTTCCAGATCGCACGTAAAGCAAAGGGAATAGAAATACCGGGAATAAACTCCATACAAGTGGTTATCTTTGATAGAATGGGGCTTTTAGGGGTGTTAATTGCTGCTCTATGAACTATAGTTGCTACTGTAGCGGATACCGTTACATTCATAGAAGCTTGGACTACACGGGCGCCCATTTGCCCTGCTTCTTGAATTTGGACCCCTCTGCGGACCCTTAACTCATTACTACATCCAATTATTGAAACCATATACTTACCTTTTTATTAGTTTATAATATAATTATATTATTAATTTTATTTTATTTCAACTATTTTTTAGATTTTTTTTATTTTTATTTATTGCTTTTTATCTTATTGTTTGATAAGATTATTCTTGTAAAAATATGCCATTTTTATTATTATGAGCTTTCCTTTAGGGGGTAATAAGTGAGCGATCCTTCTATAAAATCGGTTTCATCTTCAGTAAGACCATCTGCTACCTCTACGAGCAATATGGTTGAAACGAAAACGCAAGACGAAAGAATTGCCAAAGCAGCTAAGGATCGCGCTTTCCGCGAAGAAACTCTAAAAGGAAGCTTTCAGAAAGAATTAAGCCGAATTCAAGCTAATAACGTTAGCAAAACCATCGCAAAACACTTTCCTTAACCTCTAATGCCCTTTGATATAGCCAAACTAGAACATTTCCCTACTCAGCCTGGCGTCTATATCATGAAAGATCTAAGAGGCCATGTCCTGTACATCGGAAAAGCAAAAAATTTAAAGCAGCGGGTACGCCAATACTTTATTTCGGGTGGCGACGGTCGACCCATTATACCTCTTTTAGTTCCGAGCATTGTTGAAATTGAAACGATTATAGTTCTTTCTGAGAAAGAAGCCCTTCTTCTAGAAAATACTTTAATAAAAGACCACAAACCTAAGTACAATGCACTCTTAAAAGATGATAAAACCTATGTCGCTCTAAAAATTAATCACAAACATACTTGGCCATTAGTCCAACTAGTGAGGTATAAAGGAAAGCCAAGGCCCGATGGACTTTATTTTGGGCCCCATACCAGCGCTTATTCTGCCAAAATGACCTTAGAATTTATTCATAAAGTTTTTCCCTTAAGGCAGTGTTCAGATCAAGAGCTCTTAAGGCGAACTCGCCCCTGTATTTTATACGACATGAAGCGCTGCGTAGCCCCTTGTGTAAATAAGTGCACCCATGAAGAGTATGAGAAAATTGTGGAACGCGTCATAAAGTTTTTGCGCGGACAGGACAAGGAAATTCTTAAAGAACTGAATGAAGAAATGGCGCTCTATGCAGACACACTGGAGTATGAAAAAGCCGACGCTGTTCTGAAATTGATACGCCAAATTGAAAACACTCTGGAAGGCCAACATGTCAACAAGCCTTTGGGGGGCAATGCAGATGCTTTAGGAATCTATCGACAGGGCCCTGACGTGATTATAGCCCAACTTTTTATTCGAAACGGCAAGTTGATAGGTTCGAGACATTATTCCTTTTCAAATATAGCTGAAGAGGACACTGAACTACTCACGTCTTTCATCTTACAACATTATGGTGAAGTTGCCGAGAGACCGGAAGAGATCTTAGTGCCTTTAGAACTAAGTGAGCAAGGGGCTTTGTCCGAAATTCTAAGCATAGATCATCGTGCTGTGCGTGTATTTCAACCGCAACGCGGAGATAAAAATGCTCTTATCGAAATGGCTTATTTGAACGCAGAAGCGATTTTTAAAAAGGAAAAAGACCTGCAGGCAATACGAGAGAAGACTTTGTTGGAAATGCAAGAGGTTCTGTATTTAAATCAATTCCCGTGCCGAATCGAGTGCTTTGATAATTCCAATTTATTTGGCGAAGAACCTGTAGCCGCATTAGTGGTCTTCATAGATGGTTTTAAGGACCCTTCATCCTATAGAAAGTATAAAATTAAATCGGTCACATCACCCGATGACTATGCGACCATGTATGAAGTGCTTCTACGCAGATACAAACGGGCAAAAGAGGAGGGCGCTCTGCCGGATCTTGTCATTGTAGATGGCGGGAAAGGCCAACTCAATGTGGCTTTAAAGGTGTTTGCGGAATTGAATATTGTCACGGTAGACATCATTGGTTTAGCAAAAGAAGCCGCAAGGCATGACAAAGGGATGACTGCCGAACAGATTTTCTTGCCGAATTTGCGTGATCCAATCCTTTTGAAAAAGCACTCCTCTGTGTTGCATCTTTTGCAACAAATCAGGGATGAAGCGCATCGCTTTGCTATCACATTTCACCGGAAACGCAAGCATAAAAAAACCCTTAGAAGTGGTCTTGAGGGCATTAGAGGGCTAGGACCCGTGAAGAGGAAAGCTCTCATGAAACACTTTGGAAGTTTGAAGGCAATTCTTCAAGCTAGTGAAGAAGAACTAAGACAAGTTAAAGGCATCTCACAGCGGAATGTGAGCAGCATTAAACTGTACAAGAATGGGTTGTGAAACCAACACAGTGGACTTTGTGGACGAAGTGGACAGAAGCTATCACTTTTGTCCACTCAGTCCACTCTGTCCACCTTGTCCACAAAGTCCACTTCGTCCACCCTGTCCACTTCGTCCACCTTGTCCACTCTGTCCACCTTGTCCACTTCTCTGTCCACTGTCATCATACAATCAACATAGCGTCACCATAAGAGAAAAAACGATATTTCTCTTTGACGGCCTTTCTATACGCCTCCATGATTAAGTCGTACCCTCCAAATGCACACACCAGCATCAATAACGATGTTCCCGGCACATGAAAATTGGTTAACAGGCTCTTGACATATCGAAACTGGAATCCGGGATAAATAAAAATATCGGTATCAAACTCTCCGGGTTTTATGCCCCCTTGCCGAATGGCTGTTTCCAATGCCCGACATGTTGTTGTGCCCACACATATCTGTTTTGCAGGAGAATTGGCTAGTTTTCTAGCTGCTTCAGATGAAATCATCACATGCTCGGAATGCATGGCATGTTGCCGGATATCTTCAGTTTGGACAGGGCGAAATGTCCCCAAACCTACGTGCAGGGTTATTTTTATTTGATCAACGCCTTTTCGCTCTAACCGATTTAACATTTCATGAGTGAAATGCAAGCCTGCTGTAGGGGCTGCCACAGCGCCTTCTTGCCGAGCGTATACAGTTTGATACTGCTCTTCATCCGAATGAGAAGGTTTGCGCTGAATATACGGAGGCAAAGGAATCTTGCCATATTTCTTCAACTGAAGACCAAGATTTTCCTCATCACTAAATCGCACTCGACGCAACCCTTCAGAAAGTATTTCAATCACTTCACATGAAAAGCCTGCCTCAATTTGAACTTTAACTCCTAACTTTAATTTTTTTGCAGGTTTCGTCAGAGCTTCCCAACTATTGTCTGCATGGCGTTTCAAGAGAAAAATCTCCACTTGTCCGCCACTTGCTAACATACCTACAAGGCGTGCAGGGAAGACCTTTGTGTCGTTCAATATGATTTGATCCGATTTTTCCAAAAGATCCGCCAATTCTCTAAAAACCAGCTCGTAGATACGTCCAGAAGAACGTTCAACCACCATTAGGCGAGAGCGATCTCTGGGCTCCATGGGCCGCTGAGCAATCAGTTCGTGGGGCAAGTCAAATTGATAGGACGAAAGAAGATATCTTCTCTCGTCCTCATTATTAAGGCTCATGTGTAAGAATGATAGCGCTTCCGGGAAATGCCTTCTGCAGGATTTGAGCGGCGTGTGACCCCTTCTGGGCCATTTCAACAGCTTCTTGCAGCGTAATCCGCGAGTTCTTCCCATTTCCTTTTGCTAAGAAATTAGCTTCGAATGGATTGAGGCGGCCTTCATTATCGGGAGTGGTCATGATCATATAACGAGTTGCAACAATCGACTGAGCCAGCGAGCTATTTGGTTTTGTTAATGCGTAGCCTCGATAACCGACTGCTTCAGCTTGAATGCCCCAATAAGGGCTTTTGGGACTGTGTGCATAGTGGTATGCTGTTGTTCTTGCTGCAATTGCAATAGCAGCTAATACCTCTTGCGGCAACCCCTCACATTCCTGGTTCGCTAAGACTACTTGCAAATAGTCTTCAATATCGATTTCATTAACCACGCTGATGCAGCCTTCAACATCATAAACATAGATTCCGCCTTGATATTCAATGCCATCCACGATGGTTGTAACGGTATCGTTATCGGGAACAATTAAGAGTTGATGTACGCCAGGAAATTCTTCGCCCCAGCGCAGCCCTTCTTTAAGGGCTTGGATGAATTTTCTTTTTCCTATGTAGCGCGTGCTGAGATAACAGTGATGGTTAGGATCATAAAGTCGATATTTACCTTTTACCTCTAAGACTACTCCCGGACAATCGTGCACTAATAAAACAGGCACTGACGGGGCAATATTTTGATGTTTTTTTCGTGCTAACAAGCCATCCAATAGGCCTGCTTCCAAGCATTGAAAAAACATTCCTATGCATATAAGTGACGCAACTAGTTTCTTTATCATTTTGCTACCTCTCGCTTTTTTCCCAAATGATCATAGGCTTGTAAAGTGACTTCTCGGCCTCGAGGAGTACGCTTAAGCAAGCCTAACATGATTAAATAGGGTTCATAAACTTCTTCTATGGTTTCGGGCTCTTCCCCAACTGCAACAGCAATTGTATTTAGTCCGACAGGACCTCCTGCATAATGATCAATGATTGTTGATAATATGCGTTTATCCATCTCTTCCAAACCGATATGATCAATTGCCAACAGCTCTAAAGCACTCTGTGCAGCCTTCTTGTCGATTTTCTTACTTGCTCGCATCTGTGCATAATCTCTCACCCAGCGTAGCAAATTATTTGCAATTCTAGGTGTTCCACGTGCTCTAGAAGCAATTTCTATCAGTCCTTCCGGATCAGCTTCTACATTGAGAATACGACTGGTGCGTTGCAATATCTGTTCCAGAACCGAAGCTTGATAGTAGTCCAAACGGCAAGTAAAAGCAAAGCGCGATCTCATGGGTGCCGAAATCATTCCCATACGTGTTGTGGCGCCCGCTAGTGTAAATTGATTAAGTTTTACCCTCACTGTTCTTGCGCTTGGACCGCTATCGATCATGAGATCGAGCATGAAATCCTCCATGGCTGAATACAGATACTCCTCCACAGTACGACTGAGGCGATGCAATTCATCAATAAACAAAACGTCGCCCTTTTTCAGATTTGTTAACACGCCTGCCAGATCTCCAGGCTTTTCAATGGCTGGTCCTGAAGTTGAGATTAAATCTGTGCCCATTGATTTAGCCAAAATGGTGGCTAGCGTGGTCTTCCCAAGCCCTGGAGGGCCGCTAAAAAGGCAGTGCCCTAGCACATCGCCGCGCTGCTTTGCGGCTCCTACAAGGACGTCGAGGCGTTCTCGCACCTGTTCTTGGCCCACAAATTCTGTGAGGGTTTGAGGACGAATCGAGACATCAAAGGTCGCGTCGCGCTCACAAAACGAGGATTCGATAAAACTTTGAGGCATATTAGGAAACCAAAATACTCAGAAATACTAACAGGATTAAAATCGGTGCGGTGTATTTTATGCAAAGCCAAAAATAATATTTGATCCAAGGATGTTTTTTAAACATCTCTTCAGACCCTTGTCTGAGTTGGTCAAAAGCTTGTGCACAACCCCATCTCCAGCCAACTAAGAGCACGGCTAAGCAACCTCCAATCGGTATTAAAAAACTGCTGGCTAAGTAATCCATCAAATCCAAAAAAGTCATTCCATGCAACGTGAAATCTTTCAAAAGGTTGTATGAAAGCGCACTTGGTATGCCTAAAATGAATGAACCCGTACCGCATACTAAGACTGCCGGATGTCGCTTCCATCCTCGCTCGTCCATGAGATATGCGATGGCAGGCTCTAATGCGGAAATCTCCGATGTTAATGCCGCCAAAAGCACCAACAGGAAAAAAAGCACCCCCAGAAAATAGCCTCCGGCAATTTGGCTAAATGCCCAAGGCAAAGTGTGGAAAATCAAGCCTGGGCCAGAATTGGGTTCCATACCAACGGAAAACACAATAGTAAAAACGGAAATGGCTGCAAGGATTGATACGACTGTATCCATAATGGCCACGAGAAAACTGCTTGCAATAAGGTTCTCGTTCTTGTTCAAGTAACTGCCGTAAGTCACCAAAGTTCCCTGCCCTAAACTTAGGGTAAAAAAGGCTTGTCCCATAGCTGTGAGTATTGCCATGGGTGTCAATACGCTCCAGTCAGGGGTAAAAAGAAAACGCAGGCTCTTACTAGCATTGGGCATGTTCAGCCCTTTAATTACCAAAATCAACAATACTACAAAAAGCAAAGGCATCATTAATTTGTTGCCACGCTCTATTCCAGCCCTCACGCCCATGTAGAGCACAGAAATGCAAAGCAACAAAAAGGCAAAATGAAAGAACACGCTCCACCACGGATTGTTTACCAACAGCTGATAATGCTGGACTGCCTCATTCGTACTTTCAAAATGCACGAAATTACCGCGTAGAGCTTCAATTAAGTATCCTAAAATCCATCCTGCAACAGCACTATAAAAGGAACTCACCATAAAACCTGTAAGAATGGTCAAGGTTCCAACATTCTCCCAAAATTTATTCCTACCAATCGAGCGAAAAGCTCCGGTGGGAGATGTTTGTGCTGTGCGACCGATGATAAGTTCTGAAATAAAAACAGGAAAGCCCATGAGTGCTAAACATAGTAGGTACACAACAATGAACGCTGCACCGCCATGTTTGCCTACTACGTAAGGGAAACGCCAAATATTTGCTAATCCAACAGCGGAACCAGCCACCGCCAGAATAAAACCGATGCGTGAACTCCAGGAATCTCTCGTCATGCGGAACAAGATAAAATGTTATTTACAAAAAAGGCAACTAATATTATGATGATCTTTACCGTCCGAATAAGGAGGTAGAATTAATGACTAATCCTAATAAAGTTGCAGAACCGGGTGACATATATCTAAAAAAAGCCCGGGGCAGTAAGCCCGATTTATCGGTAGAGGCACGCGCTATCATTACTCACACCCAGCTAATAAATAATTTACGCGGCAAAATCAATAAAGAATTTACTGAACTCAAAAATCGCCAAGAAAAAGTTCGCTTTCTTCAAAAATTAAAGAAAACCATTAATAGCGCCATTACAGACAAAGGCGAATTTGATGCCTCCAACAATCCTCAATTACAGACTATGTTGGATGAAGCTACAAAACTGGGAGTAGAGCGCAAGGAAGGGGTTTATAAGTTTACAAAAGAAGCTTGCGATCGCCTCTTGCAGAACATTCAAATTACTGTCGAAGATTTTAATGTCAGCAATGATAGTCAATTGCAAACAATGACTCGCTTAACCAATGACCGTTACGAGTCTTTTCAAATGACTATGATGATGCTAAAAACAGATCATGAATCAAAAACACAAATGGCTAGGAACATCAAATAATTATGCAACCTGATACGCATATCACTCCAAGAGTCAAGCCTAATCCTGTGTATGTGAATCCCCATGAACCCTTCTACCATCAGCCTTCTCAATATGAACAGGGGAAACCTCCAGGTGTGCATTATGACAGCATCGCTTCCGCTGCCCCTGAAGCTGTTCAAAAAAGCTCTCAGGATTCCCTGGATGATTCTCTAAAAGAATTAAGCCTATTATTGGAAAATGTAAAAAATAATCCTGCTGCCTGTTTAGAAGCTGATATTCATATTTTGCGTGCAATTTTCAATGCTGTAGATGGCCTGCAAAAAAGCCATGAGACCACTCGATCCGGAACGATAGATGAAATTTTTAAAGATAAACAGGTGTCCAGAGTGTTGAAGAAAGAAACTCTTGATGCTGAAGAAGATCGCAATAAATCTTCTTGGTGGTCTTGGTTTTTTGGATTCGCAACCAAAATTTTTCAAGGTCTTGCTCTAGGAGCAACGGGGGTGATTATTTTTGCAGGAGGACCCGCTGCCATTCCTGCCGCTGTCACATATCTACAGGGGCTTCTAGCAGCTTCTCAAGCCGCTACAAGTTCTGTAGGCCAATATTATCAATACAAATCCGGCGAGCATGAGAAAAAGCGATTACAACTAAATTTTGAGAGAGAAAAGAATCAAAAGAAATTAAATAGCAAAATTCGTTCCATAGGTCAGATTCAAGAAAGAATTGCTGCCTTACAAAAACAGCGTAAAGCAGCTTTAGAGGCCTATCATGAACAGGCACATATGAGATAAACAGGGAGATTTTATGCCAGATCCAAATATTAATATTTCTGCCGTAACGGCACCCTCTTTCGTTGAAGTCGAGATGGATGCACTGCATGACCAGTTGAAACGAGAAAGTGAAAAGGGAGTGACTGCAGATCAAGAACACATGTTGCGCATCGCTTTGCAGATAGTTCTTCTGTCCCGTCACCTTGATTCTAGAGATTATGAAAAACTGATCAAGAAATGGGAAGAAACTCTTAAAGAGTGCATGCACAACATGCGTGGAACAATCAACACACGCTCTGTCATCTGCTTAACAATGATCACATCGCTGATCTCTGTGGGTGCTGCCGGTTGTGCTTTTGCTCCATTTTTGAGTGGCGTATTACCCCAAGACGCTATAAAAGTGCTTGCTGAGAAAGGTACAGTCGGGCTGCAAACATTAGCTCAAGGCTCACAAGCTGTTCATGGCCTGGCCAAGGATAGCGGTCAACGCGAGCAGCTCTCACATCAGCATGTGCAAGAAATCTATAAGAAAAAAGTTGAAGATGCGTCCGGACATAAACAAGGTAGCATGAGTCACCGCGACACCACCCATCGCTCGATTGATGAAGTCAATTCAGCTTCTCACCAAGCTAAACGAAGTGTGGCTTCAAGAAATTAAGGATCTGTTCAGAACTAAGTTGAACGATTGTACTTGCGCGAAAGCTCCCGAGATTGAATCGATCGCAAGCGATCCCATATTAGACAATATTGGGTCGCTTGCGATCGTTCAAGCCCGGGGCTTTGGCGCAGTCGAATCGTCCAACTTATTTCTGAAAAGATCCTAATCTTAAAGTAACTGAAAAAGCATTTCCCACTGGAGTTTTGCCTGTGAGTAATTCACAGCAAACTCCAGAATCACTCTTCAGAATGGGAACGCGTTCACGCAGTACTGTAGGCACTTTGTTATTTGACCAAAGTTTTCTTAAAGCAGCGTTCTGTTTACATGAGCTTAGAAAATAGTCGCCTTCAGGCAAAGTGACCTGGAGAAGCCCTTTCCACGCATTCACCCAGCCACAAGCGTTAGGTACTATGTCCTTAGATACCTTTATCTTCCAAGGACCAAAACGGATCTCATCCTGCAATTTGACAGCTGTTTCTGGTAATAATGGTTGTGATTTTAGTACAAATAGTCTTCCACGATCTACATAAAGATGTTCAGAAATTTGTTTATTGCTTGCCTTGTCCGCTAAAAAATCAGCAGCAAGATTTAACTGTTCTCGGGAAAGATCTTGAGACAATTGTCGTATCAAGTGCTTCAATAAATAGTGAGAGGAGCAATCATTAAGATCCAACATCAAGCCCATTGGCCCTGCTTCCACCTTTTGTAGAATGGGTATGCACAGTTCATCAAGATGCAATTTCAATTCTCTCGCCTCTTCTCCCAACTGCAGCAAGCCGCCCGATATTTCCTTTCCAAACGCATGCGAAAGCTGAGGAACTATCCCCTCACGCATGCGTGCGCGCAAAAATTGCTGATCGCGATTAGTATAATCATCAAAAAATTTTATCCTTCGCTCCTGCAACCACTCTAGGATGGCTTTTTTGGAAATGTGCAGCAATGGGCGCCAAATGACGAGATTTTCGTAATGGCTCACGAAGTCCATCGACCTTAAGTTTGTCAAAGAAGCGCCTTCAAAAACACGCTTGAGGATGGTTTCAGACTGATCATCTGCATGATGACCTAGAATAACAGCTTGGTAATTGTTTTCTTGGCAAAGTTGCGAGAAAAATTTTAATCGTTCTACACGCGATGCTGCTTCAAGATTACCCTCCACACCGTTTAACCTAAAAACGGCAATTGAAGGCGATAAATTGACGCAATCTTTTGAGCCATAATCATTTGCAATGGGGGTCGCCTTCACCTTTTGGGAATGGTCGACCCCCATTGCAAATGATCCTGACTCAAAATCTTGCATCACTTTATCACCTTGAATTGCCGTTTCTAGGTTTAACTTCCTTAAATGAAAGGGAATGTTAAGCTTCTCAGCCAATGATTGAAGCACAGCAGCTTCTACAGCGCTTTCTGCGCGCCAACCGTGATCGATATGTGCAATGCTGAATTTGATTCCCTGCTCGAGCAATAAATGCAGCAAGGCCGTAGAATCAGGGCCTCCGGAAAGCCCCAGAAGCACAGAGCGATTTGGGTCTAAATACTTTTTTATAAAAGAGGAAATCATGTCTGATAGATATGATATAGAATTGTGAAAATCAGGAGTGCGATCAAAACCCAAAACAGCAGAGGAGGATCTCTGCGAAGTTCGATCGCGAGTTCTTGTTTCCCTTTTTTCAGTAACTTTGAAGCCTCGTCTTCCTGGAAAGAAGGCTTTTTAAATTCTCTAAAAAGATCTTTAAGTTCCGGGACGTAACGAATGGGGGTCCATTTTGGACGATTCTTGCTCCAGACCAGTGTGTCGGGCGTGATTTCCTTTATTTTTTTCAATTCAAGGAAAGTATAAGGACCTTTCTTTTTTCCATTGATTTGAACAAACCATTTATTTTCCATACCAATGATTGTAGCAAAACTATCATTTCCTGTATCCTTCTAGATCATGCCTATTCTTTGGCGATATTTATTAGTTCATTATTTTCGCGTTTTTTTTCTATGCACATGCTCTTTTATTGCCATACTTCTTGTCATGCGGCTTGAAGAAATCGCGCGGTTTTCTACGCTCGGTGCAGGTCCTTTATTATCAGGGATTTTCGTTTTGCATCAAATCCCTTATGTGCTTCCTATTGCTCTCCCTATCTCTTCTTTGATCGCCACAATCTTATTGATGAAAAGGCTATCAGAAACCAATGAAATGACTGCACTACGAGCTAGCGGATGGTCACTCAAGGAGACATTTGCTCCTATTCTCATTGTAGCGATATTGTTATCGCTATTAAATTTTTATATTGTCTCGGAACTAGCCACTTCTTCACATCGAATCGCAGTGAACCTAAAAAGTCAATTGCGTGCGGTTAATCCATTACTTTTAGCCAATAATAAACAACTGAAGCGCTTGCAAGGGTTTTATTTTGATATTACCGGAAACTCTCGTCAGGGGGAAACAGCATCCGACGTCATTTTTGCTTTTCCAAGCAAGGGCAGCAAACGGCTGAACATCATGATTGCGAAAAATCTGCAATTTGATACACCTAACTTTCAAGGCAAACAGGTGGCCTTAATTTCAAGTTTGGAGAACAAAAATAATCCTGCCGCCGATCATTTGGTTATAGAGAATATCGAGAACCTCTCTACTACTATTGAAGACTTCTCACAGCTCATTCATAAGAAGATCTCGCAAGTGAATAATGACCATCTGCGCTTGCCGCAATTATTAGCAAAAATGTCTCAAGAACAAAAGCACTATCCTTCAGAAAAAGATAGGGAAAGACAAAAGCAGTTGATGCGCAATAGACAACGTGGTTATGCAGAAATTTTTAGGCGTTTATCTTTAGCAATTGCAGTCCTATCCTTTACATTCATGGGAGCTGCATTTGGGACATACGTGGGCAGGCAGCGCTCTTATAAGGGCATAGCCATTGTCCTGATGCTGACAGCCCTATATTTGGTTTCTTACTTCATTGCACAGAAGATGGGCCATGTCATAGAGACCAGCATCCTGCTATTTTTTTTGCCCCACGTACTAATAGTAGCTGCATCTACTTGGACATTACGACGCACAGCCTTAGGGATTGAAGTAATATGATTCTAAATAGTATCTGGGGGCGATATTTTCTCAAGTCTATCCTGAAAACTACAACCTTTGTACTAGCTTGCTTCTATGGTTTATACGTACTTATCGATTATGCCTACCACCCCTTCCATGCACCCTGGATGGAATTATTAAAATACTACGGATTCGATTTACTACAACAATTAGAAATTCTTTTGCCTTTTGCTTTACTGATAGGTCTGATTAGAACGTTATCTAACCTGAGTGCACATCACGAATTAATTGCCCTACAGTCTAGTGGAGTGAGCTTTCATGCCTTAATGAGACCTTTTCTTCTAGTAGGATTAACATGTACCCTTCTCCTATATCTCAACAATGAACTCTTCCTACCTCATGCCATGCAGTTTTTGAGAAAAGCTCACGAAAAATACATTACAAAAAAAGCCAAACATAATTTACCACTCTCTGCAAAGCACTTATTGCTAAAGGATAACTCCACATTGATATTTCAAAGCTATCAGCAAAGTGAAGGCCGTTTCTTCGATGTGTATTGGATCAAGAATAATGACGAAATTTATCGCATGAAGTTTTTATACCCTAATATCGAAAAGCCTTTGGGTGAATTTGTTGACTACATCAGCCGCGATTCAAATGACCACTTCGTTGTAAAAGAATCGATGGATAAACAATCTTTTCCAGACATGCTCTTTTTTAAAGAGTCTATTTTTGAGACAGGCAGCGAGGTGGAAGAACGCCCCCTCACACAACTGTGGACTAAACTTCCCAGTAAAGAGGTCTCGAGCGATAAAGAAGCCGAAATCGTGGCAATTTTTCATCACAAATTGGCTTTGCCCTTGTTATGCCTCCTTGTCATCCTTGGGCCTGCGCCCTTCTGCATAAGAGCCACGAGGCAACTCGCCCTCTTTTCAATCAATGCGATCAGCTTATTTAGCCTTGTCGCTTTATATCTAATTCTAAATTCCGGTGCCTTGCTGATTGAGCGCCAAGTGCTTTCGCCCTATTTAGCCATTTGGGTGCCACTGCTGACAGCTTTCGCTCTCAGTATTTTGGCTATGGCCAGAAGGATTGTTTAACCTAGAAACAGCAATTCAAGGTGATAAATTGACGCAATCTTTGAGTCAATTTATCGCCTTCAATTGCCGTTTTTAGGTTTAACCTTTCGAAAACAGAAGTGAATGCGCCTCTTCAAGATCACTAGAAATCTTCTTGACACGATCAGCTATTTCCGGTGTTACATCAAGAAGTTGATCTAAATCAGCCATATCTTCTTCTAAATCCATTAGTTCATCGCGAAGCTCTGTTATGGTTTCCGACGACATGCCCGAAGATTGTGCAGCATGCAAGAGCTTTGGAACGGAAATTTCTAACGAGCTCAATTCCTGTAGATTAAGCAAGACATGATTTAAAACATCCGGCGATTCTCCATCAAAATTATTCATCTGCTTAATAATGCCGTCCACCAGATGCAATGCCTTCTCTGAGTTCTTTTTGCGATTCCTGTCCACTTTTAACTGCCTTTCAATAGCCTCTTCTAAGGTTACATAACTCCCCTTGCGATACTCCCTGATCTCCTTGCGAATAGATTTTAGTGATAGCAGGCAGGGCTGCAATACAGCATCAATACGCTTGGCCAATTCTCGCTTGTCTTCTGATTGTAAATCCAGGTCATTAAGCCTATGCTTGATGTAATCTCTAATGGTCTTTAAATCGGTTGTAATGCGATCACTCAAGATTCTCAAAATTTGTTTGACTACAGTGTTAATTAAATTTTTCCGATCATGCCGCCTTTCAGAAAATGCTTTTACAATCTGTTCCGTCCGCGAAATCCATTGCTTGTATTGGCCTAAAAGAATGTTCTGATCATCAGGTGAATTAGCGGCTTCGGTCGATATTTGATTCATGCGCGTTACTTTTCGCATCATAGGTGTCATAATCTTATCGACATACTTAATCAAATCCTTGCTAACACTCTTTTCCAAAAACTTCCTGGTTTCTTGTAACTCGGATAACCTATCCTGCGCTGTTCGCTGAAAGCGCTGAATACGTTCCTCCAGAGTGATTTTAGGAAGTTTTTTTAGTCCGATAAAACTTAGAAATCTTTGGACAATTGATCTAGAATTATCATTTTCAAAGACAGAAAATTTATTTCTATTATCTTTATCTTCCGCCATGATCACATCTCTAATTTTATACTTTTATTATATAATAATATTATTTTTAATTAAAGGAGAATTATTCGGGGGCTTTTGCACTACCGCCAAAAGGGACATTAGGGACAGGGGGCGTTTGCACTACCGCCAAAAAGGACATTAAGGGGGCTTGGGCACTACCGCCAAAAAGGACATTAGGGACAGGGGGCTTGGGCACTACCGCCAAAAGGGACATTAGGGACACCAGGGACCTTAAGGACATTAGGGACAAGCGTATTGGAGAGCATTGTATTAAGGGCTTTGCCTCATAGAGGCAAGAAGCCTCACAACAATGATCCACGAGACATTGTCCCTAATGTCCTTAAGGTCCCTGGTGTCCCTATTGTCCCTTTTGGCGGTAGTGCACAAGCCCTCTGTCCCTATTGTCCCTTTGGCGGTAGTGCACAAGCCCTGTCCCTAATGTCCCCAAAAAAATTCGAAAAAAATGCCCTGACAAAAAAAAGATACTCATTTATAAGATTTCTGACCCATCACAAAATAGGAACGGTATGAACAAAAATCTGCTTTTTACACGTCTTGTCTTTGCATTCATTTGCACACTTCTTCTAACCCTCTACACAGTTTCCTCATATGGATTTGACCTTCCCAATTTGATTCTAGGGATTATTGGAGGGTTAGGATTTTCAGGTGTTCTGATCGCCATCGATCTCTTTTTGATCTCACAGCTCTCTCTTCGAATATTTAACACCATTCTGTTCGGATTATTTTGCGGATATTTGTTAGGTGAAATTGTAATGCTTATTGCAACATCCGCCTTAGGACCTACATTGACCGACTTGAATCCTACTAATATTGCTCTATTTAAAATCTCCCTTTTTATGCTTTGCATCTATTGCGGTTTGACGTTAGTAGCAAGAACCTCAGAGGAATTCTTGATAACCCTTCCCTATGTCAGATTTAAATCGATGCGCCAAAAGAAAAAGGACATTGTTGTCGATTGGTCCATTTTCATGGACTCACGAGTTTTGGACATTGCCTCTTCCGGCTTACTGGATGATCATTTAATTATCCCAAAATTTGCTTTGAATGAGCTCTACATGATGCTAGAGAGCATTGATGAAGGAATAAAAAGTAGAGCTCGACGCTCTTTGGATGTCTTTAAAAAATTGGAAGAAATTCCCACCTTGGAGATGCGTTTTTCAGAAATAGACTTTCATGAATTGAAAGATTCGACATCCAAGTTAGTTCAACTAGCCCGCGCCCTAGATGCAAATATTATCACAGCCGATGTTGCGCGTTTTCAGCCCTACATTACTGAGGGGATCCGCATTATCAACATTCACATGTTGTCTAACGTCTTGAAGCCAATGGTTACAGGTGAGTTCATTAACATCAAAGTCCAACGCTATGGTAAAGAGCCTAGACAGGGCGTGGGGTATCTTGATGATGGCACAATGGTCGTTGTCAATGGAGGCGCTGAGTATTTAGGAGAAATAATCAAGACACAAGTGCTTTCCGTCAAACACACATCATCAGGTCGTATGATCTTCTGCAATGCATCTGAAGATGCTTTTATAGATGGCAATTTATCCAATCACGCCTCTTTAGAAAGCAATTCCAAGGGATATTTCGGCACACTGTAAATGGTTAAAGGCATCGGCACAGATATCATTGAAATCGAACGCATTCGGCAAAGCATCAAGAAACATGGGCAACATTTTTTAGATACAATTTTCACCCCTCAAGAACAGGCTTATTGCAAGAAGCATAAAGACCCTACACCTCACTATGCAGGCAGATTTGCCGCCAAAGAAGCCATTATAAAATCCCTTGGTGCGGGTTTTGGAGAAGGCTACACATGGCTTGATATGGAGATAGAAAATAACCCCAAAGGCCAGCCAAGAGCCCATTTTTCTGAAAATCTCAATCAACTTTTTGACTCGCCGAAGATTTTATTATCCATTAGTCACTGTAAAGCTTATGCAGTAGCCACCGCCGTTTGGATATAATGTGCCGCTTCAAGATCACTTGAGAGCTCGCCATGAACAGATTCAATTTCCTTCAACGCATTGATAAAGCGGTAGAAACGATCAGGCGTCATAACGCGTTCGCGAATAAATAAGCTTGGAGTTATCAGCATCAAAATCGTCTGCTCTATATCTTCTTTTGATAACTGTTCTTGATGAACTAACTTAAGAAAGACATAGAGCAGAGCGCTTGCGGCAGGCCCGGTATCAATACCATCCTTGCACATAAAGCTAAAGACATCAGGCTTAATGATTTCGAGAATTTTTAATTCTAAGAAAAGATAGAAGATTTCAATAAAATCTTGGCGACGCTCTTGTACAAGTACATTTCTTCCGCCAAAAAAGATCTTATGAATATCATGTACTAGATTGTCGATAAATCCTTGCGAAAAAGCCTCTTTAACTCGTTGTGGGAAGAAAAATCCGCAATTTTCATCAAAAATTTGCTCCTTCAGATGCTCCATAAAAAGTGTCGCTTGATTGTTTTTTTGATAATGCCCTGCTTGATGATAGAAGTCCGTGTCTTTGGGCAAGGTTACCACAGCAAGATGTGAAGAAAAGTCTGCATGTTTTTGAAGATCTTCCAAAAGCATACAGCGCGAGTGTTCTTTCCATGATGTTCTATCTTGTAGATTGAATATGAGTAATTTATGCTTTGTATGCCCCACTCCTAGCGAATGCAGAAGGCCTTTAAACTCTTCCACAACAAAAACCTTATGGATGAATTCTTGGTGAGTAGGACATGGAAGTCTCACATTGATCATAGAACGGTTTTCCCTCTGAATCTTGTATAATTGTTCCGGTATATTACCTTGAGTGATTGGGTCGAAAGCGTAGTAGCCCCCTTCCTCTAGAATATCCAGCACTTTGATCAAAGGCCCGTTAGGGTGGTGCTTCATCAGTTTTGTTAGGTTTTCATAATCCCTTAGTAACTGGCTTGAGAATGTACTGTCAGCCATTTTTTCTTTCGATAGCTCCCTCGCCTCAAGTAGGATTTCTTGAATATTCTCCAAGAACTGTGCGTACCCGTGAAGATTTAGGAAAAAAGCCTGACAAAGAGCGTAGAGCAATTGCAATTGGCAATGGGCTTTTCGATTTTTGCGTTCACTGGGATAGGCTAACATTTTCTTATATTCGCTTGATTGAAAGGCTTGTCGTAAAAAGGATTGGAAATCAGAAAAATAGGAACAGCAATTTTTTGTCTCTTGATCCTCAACCATATGGTGAGGATTACTTGCCAGCATCAAGGCCATCAAGCATTTGCCGAGGCATGATGCGAGTTCTTCCTCCTTGATCTGTGGAAGTTCAACATAGAAATTTTTAATAATATCTGAGACTGCATTAAGAATTTGTTTAGAACAAATTTGACAATGTTTATTTCTCCATATGTTGATACTTGAAAGAGGGTCATCTTTCCTACCTTCTCCAAGACGCACTCCAAAATCACAAACCAGCTTTATATTTCGAATGAGCCTAGGGCTGAAATAGCGCATACCATCTTCTTTTCGAATGAAGAATAATTCATACTCTGAATCCTTTTTAACAGCGTCTAAGTCTACGAAAGCATGTTTTGTAGAAATAAGAGGCACTTCCTCTTCTAATTCCTTTCCTTGAGCCATCAAGCGCTGAGAAAGCGCCAAGATCCATTTGCTGAGAGTGCCTTCGTCAATTTTTCGTGCAATCTTACTGAGATAAAAATCTTGCAAATGTTTATATTCCGGCAAGTCCGTGACGCTTTTAATGCGATTTGAGGCAAATAATTGCTTATGATGATCTAATTTCTTGGCCGCTTCTCCAACGATGACCATGATCGCTTTGATCCCTTCCGTGGCTTGCTGCTTTCCTGTAAAGCGATATTCCTTCTTGTAATACCCTTTGAGATATTCCAAAATGACATGAAAGAACTGTTTTATCAGATTTAGGGTTTCTGAAGGATCTTGCTTATAAAGCCAATCAATAGTCGTGGTAGATGGAGTTTCTTCTCCCTGTGGGGAAATGATCGGTTCGCCTTCATTAGCCGCGGCCAAGGCAATTTCTTTATCAAAATCCATTTCTGCGATACTGGACAGCTTTTCTACTGCCTCACTGACTGTGGGGTGGCTATCCTCGCGTTTAGTGCGACTCATAAATGCCCCCTTCGTTAGCTCACATAAATTATTATTACATTTTTGGAATTATTTATACAAATATCTGATTTTCTGGGGGTTAAGTGAAAGAATAACTAGGGACATTAGGGACACCAGGGACACCAGGGACAATAGGGACAAAAGCTTAACGCTTTTGCAAAAGAGTTCGCCGTCGTCCTTAATGTCCCTGGTGTCCTTAATGTCCCTTATTTGGCAATTATCTCTCTTCCTCTTTAGCCAAGGTAGTCACCCCATGAGAAGACTCAGCGATAAGGACTTGCCTACCCCAGACATCAATCAAATAAAGCGTGGATTTCGTAGAGAGATTGCGCTGTTCAATGATTTTAATAAGGCGCGAAGTATTGAGTTGTTCAATGCGCGCTTGGGTGAAGCGCTTGAGAAACCACATCAATACGAGGAGAAATGCAATGATAACACTTAACATTATGATCATTTTAAAGAAATCGTAGTACAACTGATGTGTATCTTCATCTGAAACAGGCTGTTCTATGGAAAAATATTCTTTTGGCGGCTCTTCGGCGGGAGGAGCATTCTCTTCAGCCATTCCAAATCTCATAGTCAGAAGCATTACGATAAGAAATTTCCAGAAAATCTTCATTTTAACTCCTATTTTATTGCATTTCGCTTACAATTTTTAGCGTATGAAAGGATTGATTGCACTAGATATTGATGGCACTACTGTGCCTACCGGCCAGAAAATTGCACTCGAAGTGGCACAATATCTATTTCATCTCGTTCATGATCATTGGGTGATCTTATTTGTGACCGGGCGCTCTTTTGAAGGCGTCATGAATATCCTGGGCCATCTCCCCTTCCCCCACTATCTGGCCGTCCAGAACGGTGCTCTTTTACTCGAAATGCCCTCTCAGAACGTCCTAAAGCGAAAATATTTAGATCAAACAATTTTCCCAAAAATGGAAGAGATTTGCGCCGAAGAGCCCACGGACTTCGTGTTAATTTCAGGTTTTGAACATAAAGACATTGTCTTTTACCGCCCCGAACTATTTTCCGAATACCTCTTGAAATATGTGCAAGCCCGCTCTCATGCCTTTCAAGAAACCTGGATTTCTGTAAAACATTTTAATGAGATCGATTTCGGCACCTTCCCTTCCATAAAGTGCTTTGGAAGCCATCCTTCCGCCCAAAAAATTGCTTCCAGAATAGAGTCAGAGCTTGGACTGCATGCGCCATTAATCAGAGATCCTTTTGATCAAACACATTATGTTGTCCAAGCCACTCACGCTTCTGTCAGCAAAGGACAATCCTTACAAGATCTCTTAAAGCATCTTAATAAAGAAGGGGTTGTGATAGCTGCAGGAGATGATTATAATGATTGTTCCATGTGGGAAGAATCGGACATAAGAATCGTCATGCAAACAGCTCCTGAAGAACTCCTCAAGCAAGCGCATATTCTGGCCCCTCCTGCAGAAGAAAAAGGCATAATTGTTGGCCTAAAGCAAGCTCTGAAATTAGCTGAGGAAATTAAATGATGTTAGGCGAAGTAGGCTTTGAAAAGTACCCTGTTCGATGTAGGATTGGAGTGTATGAGCAAGAGAAAAATAAAGAGCAAACCCTCTACATAGATCTCAAGGCCACTATAGACCTTTCAAAATGCGCTGAGAGCGATGAACTTCAAGATACCTTGGATTATACACAACTAGCAAGCATCTGTGATCAAATAGTCAAAGCAAAACAATATAAACTCCTTGAAGCACTTCTCTACGACTTGTCTACAGCCATTTTGCAATTACCCAAAGTGAAGAAAGTATGGCTGCGCATCAACAAAAAAAGTCAGTTCGCAGGCCAACCTCTACAAGCTTTTGCCGAAACAACCCAGGAAGCCCTATGAGCACTAAATGGACACTGGTCACAGGCGGAGCAAAGCGTTTAGGAGCATCCATTTGCCGAAGATTGGCTCAGGAAGGCCATTCTATCTTAATACAATATCAAAATAGCCTTCAGGAAGCTAACAAGACAGCTCTTGAATGCCGACAGTATGGCATTGATGCCGCATGCATTTACGGAGATTTTATGACCTCCTCCTCCACACAACAGTTCACTGAAGAAGTGCGCAGACAGTTCCCTAACATTCAAAATCTGATCAACAATGTAGGGAATTATCTCCAACTTTCCTTAGAAAATACCTCTACAAATGATTGGGAACAGCTTTATCAGATCAATGTGCATGCACCTTTCGCTTGTATTCACGCCTTGCTTCCCTCGATAAAAGAGCACAAGGGGAATATTATCAATATTGGGACTGCAGGCGTGTTGGCATTACATGCTAATGGTCCCGCCCCAGCTTACAGGGCCACAAAAACCACACTTTGGATGATGACACGTCTCTTTGCCCGCGAACTAGCCCCTTATCAAGTACGTGTGAACATGGTTTCTCCCGGACAGCTCGAGATCAGCGAAGATGCACCCGGCAATCTCAACACTCTGCCCATGCAAAGACTCGGAAGTTGTGATGAAGTGGCCAATGTTATCGCATTCTTATTAGCCCCGGAAAACAGCTATATCACCGGTCAAGATATCGAAATCGCCGGTGCCCTTGGGTTATAGAAAAGATGCAGCTTTTTTCTGTTCTGATTATTATTCTACTTTCAGGATGTGGTTGGAAGCCATGTAAGGAATACAGACCTCCTGTTTGTGCCTCTGATTATTATCTTATTTTGCTTGTGGATGCTCCTCACCTAGACCACACAAGCAATCTCGGGTTAATACAATCAATAGCAAGACGAGAGAAACGGGATGTAGGCCATGCATGGATCTATCTGCAAGGCATAATTGATGGTAAACCCTATTCCATTGAAGGCGGACATTCCGGAGAATTAGGTATTTGCCAAGCCAAATATTTTGATGGGATAATGAATTACATCGAATATGGTGAACCCTTTCAGACTACACATCGAAGCCGCTATGAACGCAATCCCATCAAATATTTGTGGATCACTCAGAATGACGGTTTCTTTCAGAATGGGTCAGGAGGGCATACTCCAACATTTTCGCTGAAAATCGATCTAACAAAGGAACAATTTGAAACGATTTTGACCTTTATTCAACCTGAAAACTACAACTACCGAGAATACTCTTTGACGCATCATCAATGTTGCACATTTGTGGCTCAAGTAGCAGCTCTAGCAGGAATTTATCTTGACTATCAAATCACCATCCCCATTGATCAACACCTTAAATTGGGAAGGACTACCTATACACTTTGGCAAGATCGACAATACTCTACATTTACTTTTGGCAGTGTCGACATCTTAGAAAGGAGCATGATGAATTTAAAAAAGACCCCAAGGACAAATTTTGGAGAAACTTCAATAGGAGTTCATTGAACGAACCTACGTGCCCATGCCCGAAAACATCGGATATCATAAGAGGTCATTGAACGAGCCTACGTGCCCAGTGCCCGAAATCATTGGAAAAGTGGCTTAACGATAGGAGGTTATTGCAAAAGCCTACG